>JAEEGK010008313.1_pt1 | contig 24510 bp, 19 predicted proteins | sample 8958771 | NCBI WGS metagenome assembly JAEEGK01 (sample SAMN16246547, study PRJNA631951) | gut metagenome | biome: gut microbiome; feature: rumen; material: SC-attached | host: Bos | place: Iran: Karaj | collected 2018-10
TTCCTCGGCACCGGCGATTTCGGGGCCGAAGATACCGGCGCTGGCCCAGATCCAGTCCTTGGCGTACTTGGCGTTGAAGCCAAAGTGACGGGAAGGGGTGAGGGCCGAGCATACCATCGGGCGCTCCATGAACTGGAGGTAGCGGGAGGTGGTGTTGCGCTGGATGGAGAAGTTCTCCTTGAAGTTACCGATTTGGAGTTCCAGGTTGGGAACGCCGGTGAAACGCACGATGGCGTCCTTGAGTTCCACGAGACCGTTGGCGAGGTCCATGTCGAATTCACCGTACCAGTTCTCGTCAATCTGGCCTTTCACGGCAAAACGGGCGCGGCGGATGGAAACGCCGCTGCCAATCTTGTCGGCATAGGAGGGGGCGCCGAAGAAGCCGGCTACGTCGGCCTGGACGCGGATGTCGAACCACATTTTGTACCTGGAGTTGGGAGATGCCATGACCAGGATACCGTCCTGGGCTTCCACGTCCAGAACGTCGGACTGAACGGCCACGCCGTACTGGTTGTACTTGGGGGCCTTCTGTGCAAAGGCGGCGCTCGCAGTGAGCAGCACGATTGCGATAGCAGAGATTAGTTTACGCATAAGTTAGTATAAAAAAGGTTATTAGATAGATTTGATATATTGGACCAGGTTGTCGCTGCGCTTCAGGCCCAGTTTGTTCCTGAGGCGGTACCTGGATATTTCCACGCTCTTGGGGGTGATGTTCATGAGGGAGGCGATATACTTGGAGGAAAAGCCCTGGCGCAGCAGGTTGGCCAGTTTCCTTTCGCTTTCGGTGAGGTCCGGGAAGGCTTCCTTGAGGCGGGTGTTGAAGTCCCGGTGCAGGATTTCCGTGCGGGCATAGAAGTCGCTGATTTCGCGCGTGAAGTACATGCGCTCCCGAAGCTCGTTGAGAACGCCGTCCAGGGCTTCTTCCCTCCGGGCGCCTTCGGGGAGTGCGCGCGCTTCCTCCAGCTGGTTGTACACCTTTTCCATGAAGGCTTTTTGCTCGCTCACACCCACGGCAAAGTCCACAAGCTCCTTGCGCTTGTTCTCCAGTTTGGTAAGGAGCACTTTTTCCTGTGTCTCTACCCGCACTTCCAGGGCCGACAGGGATTTCCGGGTGGAGTAGACCTGTTCCTCGCGGGAGCGGAGCATTTCGGTGCGACGGACCTCGGCCCGCTGTGCGCGCACGTAGATGTAGAGGGCTGCCACCATGGCAATGATGCCGGCAAGGATGAGGGTGGAGAGCACCATGCTCAGGCAGTAGGTGATGAGGAATCCCAGCACCGGCGCGGCAAGGGCTGCGGCCGTGCTCTGGAGGATGTCTTTCCCCTCGATCATGGCGTTCTTTTGCGCGAGGCTTACGCCCACGAGACCGGCGACCATGAGCGAGGAGGCGCTGATCGGGGTAGGAGTAAGGCCGATGGCTCCGACTCCGTTCCAGGAGAAGAGCGCGAACGTAGCGGCCATGGCCAGCATCACGGAGAGGGCCGATGAGGAACCGAAGTCGGTGTCGTCTTCCAGGGAGGGCTTGGCGCGGAAGAGGAAGGCTGCCGCAAGGAATGCGAGGCAGACAAGGGCCGACGGCAGCCCGGCGCCCATCATCATGCGGGGGAAGAGGGTGGCCAGCTGGCCCATGTTCCAGGCCGATGCCACTGCCATGAGGAGCGACGCTGCCACGCAGGCGCTCAGAAGGTGCTGGTCTACAACGGCGAGATGCCGTCCCGGACGGGTGGCGTACCGTACGGTAATCTTGGAAAGGAGGAAAGTGAGAGCTGCGCACACGACGGGTGCGGCCAGCCAGCTCAGGACCACGCCTCCCGCAAAGCCTCCGTCCAGGGTACCATCGGCCATGAACCGATATCCCAGGAAAGCGCCCATGAAGGCGTAGGGGACCGACGTGCGGGGATGGATGACGGCCGATACGCCTACGGCGGCGGCTGCGCCCAGCACGATGATGGCGACGGTGTGCGGCTCGGTGGACGGGAGAGTGGCGGCGAGCGTTTCTCCGTAAGGCTCTTCAAGGAAGAAAGGCAGCCCCAGGGTGCCCAGAACCAGAAGCGGAAGCAGCAGCTTGACACTCCACCTCTCCTGTGCGCCGGAAGCGTAGAGCGGACCGGCAAGGGCGGGAAATTCCAGCTTCATCAGCAGGATTCCCAGCACGGAGAGGGCGAAGGCAAGTGTGAGCATTTCCTACAGGCTTCGTTTGATGGACATCACCGAGAGCTGTTCGGCTACCTTGACGGCGGCGGTGGACAGGTCTTCGATGTGAAGGGCAAAATAGCGCAGGTGGAACTTTTCGCTCAGCTTGAGCTGGCTCATATCGTGGAAGACGGTGCGCTTGATGGACTGGGACAGTTTCACGGCCTGCTTATCATAGAGGTATACGCGATGGATATTCTCGCTTACCTGGTCCGGGTGGGAGAAGTAGGCCTTGGTTCCGGGGATGGTGGTCTCGGCCGCCATGGTGGCAAGCTCGGCCAGCTTGACAAACTCTTTCTTGAGCTCCGTGGGGACGGAGGGGGATTCAATTTCGAACTGGACCAGGTCGTTGCTCAGGATGGAGAGGATGTGGTCAAATCTCTCCAGCAGGCGCATGATGTCTCCGCGGTAACGGATGAGCGCACCGCGGGAATAAAGCATGTTTTCGATTTCTCTCCGGAGGGCTCCCGCCTCGGTCTCGGCGGTGGCCATGGCTGAGAGGGTTTGGGAGAAACTCTCAGCATCGTTGTAGAGGTAACTGCGGACGCCTTCCTTAAAGAGTATCAATGCGGTATCTACCGTATTGAGGAGTTTGTCCACCGATTCTGCAAACAGTTTTGCACGGTTTGTAGAGAATATTTCGAACAGTTTCATGTTAAGTGGCTACCTTTGTTTGTTCAAAGATAGCCACTGTAAACTGTAATTCCAACTCTTAAGGCCCTTTGCAGGGTTTTTGTAGAGTTTTTTAGACCTCTGTAGCGGTCGCGAACTCCTGCAGGAAGCGCATGTCGTTCTCAAAATAGTGGCGAAGGTCGTTCACCTGCCACTTGAGCATGGCGATTCTTTCTACGCCCATGCCGAAGGCGAAGCCGCTGTACTCGTTCGGGTCAATTCCGGAAGCTTTGAGAACGTTGGGATCTACCATTCCGCAGCCCATGATTTCCAGCCAGCCGGTGCCTTTGCAGATGTTGCAGCCTTTACCTTTACAGATGTTGCAGCTCACGTCTACCTCGGCCGAGGGCTCGGTGAAGGGGAAATAGGAGGGGCGCATGCGGATCTCGGTCTCGGCCCCGAACATTTCACGGGCAAACAGCAGGATGGCCTGCTTGAGGTCTGCGAAGGTGACGTCCTTGTCAATGTAGAGGCCTTCCACCTGATGGAAGATGCAGTGGGCACGGGCGCTGATGGCCTCGTTGCGGAACACACGGCCGGGGCAGACGACGCGGATGGGGAGTTTCTCCTTTTCCATGGTGCGCACCTGTACGGAAGAGGTGTGGGTTCTCAGGAGCAGCGGATTCACGTGGCCGGTGCTCACGAAGAACGTGTCCTGCATTTCGCGGGCGGGGTGATTCGGGGGGAAGTTCAGCGCTTCGAACACGTGGTAATCGTCCTCAATCTCGGGGCCTTCTGCAACGTCGTAACCAAATTTGCGGAAGATGTCCACAATCTGCTGGCGCACGATGGATACGGGGTGGCGGCTTCCCAGGGGAATGGCGTCTCCGGGCATGGAGAGGTCTTCCTTGGGTGCGGCGGCCTCGGCGGCTTGCTCGGCCACTTCCTTGAGCTCTTCGATCTTGGCGGCGGCGGCCTTCTTGAGTTCGTTCAGTTTCTGGCCGTATTCGCGTTTGAGTTCGGGGGCCACGGTGCGGAATTCTTCCATGAGGGCCGTGATCTCACCTTTTTTGCCCAGGAAACGGATGCGGGCTTCTTCCACCTCTTTCTGGGTGGAGGCTTTCAGATTGTTCAGTTCACCTAAAATCTGTTCAATCGCTTCTTTCATACCGATATTTTATTTCTTTTTGTTTTTTCTCTTGTCACGGGCCTGCTGGGCCTTCTTTGCGCCTGTTTTCCAGTACTTGTTCCACTGCTCCTCCGTGAAGAAGGACTTGTAGGAGGCGTCAATTTGCTCGGCCCATTTGTCCTGGACGGCAATGTAGAGGTCCGTGTTCTCCACTTTGGCGCTGGAGAGGCGCTCCATCTCTTCCGTCATGGCTTTGTAGTCATGGGTGAGGGTGGAGTCTACATAAAACTCCTGCCAGTACTCGAGGTCCAGCTGGGAGGAGAGGCGCTGCACTTCCTTGTCAATGAATTCGAGCAGCTGCTTTTCCCGCTGTTCGGGGGTCTGCGGCTGCTGGTTCTGGGCCGATGCTGCAAAAACAGACAGCGCTGCGCCCAGGATGACGCTCAATAAACGATAAATTTTCATACCTTTGTAAATTGATGTCAGACGACAAAATTACGCAATTAATCGAAAAAGCCCAAATAACCATGACAAAATCCATACTCAAATTGATGGCGGTAACCCTGGCGGCCGTTGCATTTGAGGCCCAGAGCCTGGCCTGCACCAACGTAATCGTCACCCGCGGCGCCACGCGGGACGGCTCGGTGCTGGTTTCCTATGCTGCCGACTCGCACACTCTCTTCGGCGAGCTGTATTACAAGCCGGCCCGCGACTGGAAGGCCGGCAGTATGCTGCCCGTCTATGAGTGGGATACGCACCGCTATCTGGGAGAAATTGAGCAGGTGCCGCATACCTACCAGACGGTGGGTAACATGAACGAGTTCCAGCTCATCATTACAGAGACCACGTGGGGTGGCCGCCCGGAGCTCGAGGACAAGAGAGGCGGAATAGACTACGGTTCCCTCATCTACATTGCTCTGCAGCGTGCCAAGACGGCCCGCGAGGCCATTGATGTCATTGTAGACCTGGCCAACACCTACGGCTATGCCTCCGAGGGTGAGACCTTCTCCATTGCCGACAAGAACGAGGCCTGGATCATGGAACTGGTGGGTAAGGGCATGAACATCAAGAACGGGGTGAATACCCAGAAGGGCATCGTGTGGGTGGCCATGCGCATTCCCGACGGTGCCATCTGCGCCCACGCCAATCAGGCGCGCATCGGCAAGTTCCCCCTCAACGATCCCGACAACTGTCTCTATGCTCCCGACGTCATTTCCTTCGCCCGCCGCAAGGGCTATTTCGACGGTCTGGATAGTGAGTTCAGCTTCAAGAAGGCCTACTGCCCCGTGGATTTTGGCACGGTCCGTGGCTGCGATGCCCGTGTCTGGGCCGCTTATAACATCCTCACCGACGGCTGGTTCTCCTTCTACGACGAGAACGGCAACGCCGTTACCCGCGATGCCTACAACTACCTGGACTACGTGCTGGGCAACGACCTTAACGGAGACCTGCCCCTGTTCGTGTATCCCCGCAAGAAGGCCGGCGTCAAGGAAATTGCCGATGTCATGAGAGACCACTATGAGGGTACTCCCATGGACATGACCCAGGATATCGGCGCGGGTGGAAACGCCCTTCCGTACCGCTGGCGCCCCATGGAGTTCGAGTTTGACGGCAAGACCTATGTGAATGAGCGTGCCATCGCCACCCAGCAGACGGGCTTCTGGATGGTGGGCCAGGCCCGTAACTACGTTCCCGACGTCGTGGGCGGAATTCTCTGGTTCGGAACCGACGACGCGGCCACGTCCTATCTCACTCCCATCTACACCAGTACTACCAAGGTGCCCGAGTGCTTCAAGGAGGGGAACGGAGATATGCTCCACTACTCGGCTACGTCTTCTTTCTGGATCAACAACCGCATCTCCAATGCCTGCTACAAGATGTACAATGTCATGGCTCCGCATGTGCGCGCCCAGATCGACGCCTTCGAGTGGGACCAGACCGAGCGCCGCACGCATTCCGTAGACAGCATGGCCGTGGTAATGTACAACCAGGTTGTTGTGAAGCTCCAGAAGAAACTCTCCTCCAAAGGAGACGTCATGATTTCGCGTACACCCTTTGCCAAGGTGGTGAAGTACGTCACCGACTACAGTGTGAACACGGCCCAGAACCAGTTCGAGGTTTGGAAAGGCCTGGAAGAGGAACTGCTGGTCAAATTCATGGACGGTAACGTGAAGCCGCAGGACAAAGACGGCCGCTTCATTCATTCCGAGTACAGCGAAGGCATGCCCGCAAAAATAGAACAGCCCGGTTACACCGAGCTGTGGAAAGAAACCGTTGCCCAGGAGCACGGCGAACTCATTCGCGTGCCGGAGCAGCAGTAGCGGCGCTCTTCGCCCCGGCCCCTCCGTCCGCTTCCAGCACGTCTAGATGCGCAGTTTGGGGCCTTTTTGCACATCCAGAAATGCTCCAGCACGCGGAGATGCGCAGTTTGAGGCATTTTTGCACATCCAGAAATGCTGGGGGCAAACTTCTGCCAAAATGTCAGCCATTTTACGTACGGAACAGAGATTGATGGTCTTTATGGCGTAAAAAGGAGAAAAGATTATGGCAGACAACAGTAACAACACATTCCTCGGAAGGTTTGCAATTAACCTGAACGAGAGGGCTGCACAGGGCAAACTGGACCCTGTGATCGGCCGTGACGACGAGATTCGCCGTGTGCTGCAGATCCTGAGCCGCCGCACCAAGAACAACCCCATTCTGGTGGGCGAGCCCGGTGTAGGTAAAACGGCTATCTCCGAAGGCATTGCCCAGAACATCGTAAACGGGCAGGTGCCCGAGAACCTTAAATCCAAGAAAGTCTATTCCCTGGACATGGGTGCCCTTATTGCAGGTGCCAAGTACCAGGGCGAATTCGAAGAGCGCCTGAAGGGTGTAGTGAAGGAAGTGGTGGACAGCGCCGGCGAAATCATCCTTTTCATCGATGAGATTCACACGCTGGTGGGTGCCGGCCGAAGCTCCGGCGCCATGGATGCATCCAACATCCTCAAGCCGGCCCTCGCGCGCGGTGAATTAAGAACCATCGGCTCAACCACCCTTGACGAGTACCAGAAGTACTTCGAGGCCGATAAGGCCCTGGAACGTCGTTTCCAGATGGTGATGGTGGACGAGCCGTCGCCGGCCGAATCCATTGCCATCTTAAGAGGTCTGAAGGAGCGCTATGAGAACCACCACAAGGTGCGCATCGAAGATGATGCCCTCATTGCGGCCGTGAACCTGAGCCACCGCTACATCACCAGCCGATATCTCCCGGACAAGGCCATCGACCTGGTGGACGAAGCTGCCTCCAAGCTGCGTCTGGAGATGAATTCCGTTCCGGAACCCATCGACGACCTCAACAGCGCCATCCGTCAGAAGGAGATCGAACGCGAGGCCATCAAGCGCGAAGGGACATCGGCCAAGATGGAGAAGCTGGAGGCCGAGCTCAAGGAGCTGCAGGCCAAGCGCGATGTGCTCATGAAGCGCTGGAACGAGGAGAAGGAGACCCTGAGCGGCTTGCAGACGGCCCGTCAGGAGCTGGAAAACCTGAACCTGGAGGCCAAGACGGCCGAGAGGAACGGTGACTACGCCAAGGTGGCGGAGATTCGTTACGGCAAGATGGCAGCAACGCAAAAGCGTATTGATGAGCTCACCGCCAAGGCGGAATCCATCAAAGACCCCATTGTCACAGAAGCGGTTACGCCAGAAGACATTGCAGAGGTTGTGGCTAAATGGACCGGCATTCCCGTGAAGCGGATGCTGGAGAGCGAGAAGGAAAAGCTCCTTCGCATGGAGAGCGAACTGCACAAGAGAGTGGTGGGCCAGGACGAGGCCATTCGTGCTGTGGCCGATGCCGTCCGCCGCAGCCGCGCGGGCCTTTCGAACGAGAAACGGCCGATTGGCTCCTTCCTCTTCATGGGCACGACCGGCGTGGGCAAGACCGAACTGGCCAAAGCCTTAGCCGAGTTCCTGTTCAACGACGAGAACATGATGACCCGTATCGACATGTCCGAGTACCAGGAGCGGCACACCGTTTCCCGTCTGGTTGGTGCGCCTCCGGGATACGTAGGTTACGACGAAGGCGGCCAGCTCACAGAGGCCGTAAGACGCAAGCCTTACTCCGTAGTACTGCTGGACGAGATTGAGAAGGCTCACCCGGACGTATTCAACGTGCTTCTGCAAGTGCTGGACGATGGCCGTCTTACCGACAACAAAGGCCGCACCGTAGACTTCAAGAACACCATCCTCATCATGACCTCCAACGCCGGAGCCGATATCATCCAGAGCTACATGGACCGTCTTCCGGAAGTGAGCGGTGTGGACATGCAGGCCATTGCCACGCGCCGAAACCTGCTGGATGAGTGCAAGGGCAAGGTGCTGGACGTGCTCAAAGCCACCGTACGGCCGGAGTTCCTCAACCGTATCGACGAGATCATCATGTTCGACCCTCTTACCAAGGCCGATATCCGCGACATCCTCCACATCCAGGAAACCGAACTGCAAACGCGCCTGGCCCAGAACGACATTACCGTTACGTTTACACCGGCCTTCGAAGACTACATGACCGAACACGGCTACGACCCCGCTTATGGCGCCCGTCCCGTGAAGCGCCTTATGCAGCGTGAACTCGTGAACCTCCTGGCCCAGCGTATACTGGAAGGCGCCATCCGCAAGGACAGCGCCGTAGAAGTAGATGTTTCAGGCGGAGAAGTAGTGGTGCGGAACAAATAGCATTTCGCCCCAGCATTTCTGGATGCGCAAAAAGGCCCCAAACTGCGCATCTAGACGTGCTGGAGCATTTCTGGATGTGCAAAAAGGCCCCAAACTGCGCATCTAGACGTGCTGGAAGCGGACGGAAGGCCGAGGAGGGGCCGTGAAGAAAAAAATGCCAGAGCCCAACGACGGACTCTGGCATTATTCTTTGGTGTGAAGCGCTGCTTACTCAGCAACCTCGGGATTCTCCTGGGAAACAGGGAAAGCGGGCATTTCATCGGCTGCGGGCTCTGCCTGGTTGATGATCTCGGTGGAGATGGCATCGTTGGTACCGCGCTGGGTGTTGCCACGGGCGACGAACACGGTGATGATGCTCATGACCAGGATGAAGGCCACAAGGTACCAGGTGGCTTTTTCCAGGATGGTGGCCGTCTGGCGCACGCCCAGAGTCTGGTTGGCCGACGTGAAGTTGGTAGCGAGGCCGCCGTCCTTACCGCTCTGCAGGAGGACGACTGCAATCAGGAGGATGGCTGCGATGATAATCAGAACAACCAGGATAGTGAATGCTGCGTTCATGTATTGTTACTTTTTTTATTAGTCTAAGTGATCCAATTTCTCAATAAGGGATGCAAAGTAAGCACTTTTTTCCGGAATATCCAAAACGAGACGGGAATAAATGCGCTTTGCCTCCTCATAACAGCCCTGTTCCACAAAGATTTGCGCGAGTGTCTCGGTGGCAAAACGGTTTGCGATGGCTTCTGTCTCCGTGTTCACCGCAGGGGCTTCCGTGCGAGGTTTGGCCGCAAAGCGGGAGAACACATTGTCTCCTCCTTCGCGCACTTTGTCGTACTGGGCCTGGGAGAAATAGTCTCCTCCCACAACGCGCACAGAGTGCATCGGCTGCTCCGTGACGGACGGCTCCATGTAGGCAGCCATGAGAGCAGATGCATCTTTATCGGCACAATTGACCTGGCGCCGGCCGCGGACAAGCTGCGAGAACTTGCTCCGGTCTCCCACATAGAGCGCCTGCGCGGCGAATTCTTCTTCGGTCCATGCATTCTCTCCCATGGAAAACATGCGCCGGCACAGCTCCAGCCTGGCTGCGGCATACCAGGGGTACAGGTTTACCACTCCCGACAGCTCGTCCAGAGTAAGTGAATGGATGTCAATATGATGGAAGGGCTCTACCATTGTGCGACGGTTGCGTTGAATATATCTTCCACGAGTTTCTCGATGATGGTCTCGCACAGCGTGGCCTCCACGGCATCCAGCGCCTGCGTGGCATCAAAATCCTCATAGGCGCTGAACGTCTTGTTGTTGACGTCGTCCTCGGGGTATTTCCTATTGGAAAAGTCAATCTTCACGGTGACGGTAAGGCGGCTCTGCGCAGCCTGTTCGTCGGCGGTGACGGCCGTGGCGCTCACATCGTAACCGGTTACCTCGCACACCAGCTCCATGTCTCCGTCTACGTCCACCTGCTCCAGGCGGGTGAGCTTGCGGAACTTCTCCTGCAGGGCCTCGGTGAGATCCCCGGACAGGGACGGATTGACACGCAGGGCCTTGTACTCCACGTAGGGAATGGTGATGGTCTTGACATCGGCCTGGATGGACGTTCCCGTGAAGGAATAGATCCCACAGGAAACCATGAGCAGCGAGCCGGCCAGTATGCTTACAAATTTTCTCATTTCTTACGGTATTCGGGCGGAAGCTTGCGGTACAGGGTGCGTTCGCTCATGCCCAGTTCCTCGGCGGCTTTCTTGCGGTTGCCGTGGTACTTCTCCAGCGCCTGCCGGATGAGGTCTTCCTCGTTGCGGCGGACGCTCAGCGAACTGCCTTCCTCGGGCTGCTCATGTGTTTCTACATGCACGATGGGCCGATGGGCGCTGAACTCCTCCTCTCCCTGCCACTCGGCCTCTTCCAGCGGGGCGGCGGCTGCAGGTGCGGGCAGCTCCCGCCGGTCCAGGCGGGCCTTGAGCGCATCTACCTCCTGTTTGAGGTCAAAGATGGCCTTGAAGATGGCCTGCCGTTCGTCGGCGCTGAAGGAGGGGCCTGCCGGGGCCCCCTCGTACACGACGGGAATGGGGTCTCCCTGCTCGCGGGGCATGAGGGGCTCCAAGTCCTGCGCGCTGAGCTCGATGCGCTGCAGCGTGGGCGTAACCTTCACCGAAACCTGCGCCGTAAGGCTTTGGGTAAAGCCCTGCAGCTGGCGGATGTTGCCCGGCCAGCGGTACTGCTCCAGCAGGCGGATGGCGTCGGGCTTGAGACTGATCTTGCACATGCCGTTCACCTCCGAAAAATCAGAAGTGAACTTTCTGAACAGCAGATAGATATCTCCCTTTCTCTCCCGGAGGGGAGGGATGCGGATCTGGGCCGCCGAAAGGCGGAAATAAAGGTCTTCGCGGAACTTGCCCCGCTTCACGGCCTCGTACAGATGTACGTTGGTGGCGGCTACTACGCGCACGTCCGTGTGCTCCACCTTGTTGGAACCCACCTTACGGTACTCTCCGCTCTGCAGCACGCGGAGCAGGAGCGCCTGGGACTCCAGCGGGAGCTCTGCGATCTCGTCCAGAAAGAGCGTTCCGCCGTCCGACTCCTCGAAATAACCCTTGCGGTTGTCCACGGCCCCGGTGAAGGATCCCTTCACATGGCCGAACAGCTCCGAGTTGACCAGTTCTTTGGGAAGCGCACCGCAGTTGACTACAAAAAAGTTTCCCTGCCGGCGGGTGCTGAACTGGTGAATGATGCGGGCTACGTTCTCCTTTCCCACGCCGCTTTCTCCCTGAATGAGAACGCTTAGGCCGGTGGGTGCGAACTTCACCGCTGTTTCCAGGGCTTCGTTCAGCACGGGATCGTTGCCGATGATGTCGTATTTGTTCTTTAACGCTTGCAGGTCCATAGTCGTGCAAATTTACTAAAAAATACTTATATTTGCGCCTGCACAGAAATATAACACAATCTATATTGTATGAAAAAATCTCTTGTTTATCTGGCTGCAGCCCTGTTCACAGTCGCCTGCGCCTCCCCCGAAAAGATGGCCAAAATGGCCGAAAATGTTAAAACGGACTGCGCCCCCGCCGTACTGGAGGTGGTTGGTGGAACCATCGATGCCACCGTTACCGTTACCTATCCCAAGGACTACTTCAACCCCAATGTGATCCTGGAGGTTACTCCCGTGATCGTTTACGAAGGTGGTGAAGCTGCCATGAAGCCCTTCAAGTATCAGGGCGAAAAAGTCAAGGACAACTATAGGGTCATTGCCAAGGACGGCCAGAAGGTGAGCGAGAAAATCCACTTCGACTATGTCGAGGGCATGGAGAAGAGCTACCTTGAGCTGCGCGGCAAGGTCATCGCCGGCAAGAAGGTGGTGAACCTCCCCGTCAAGCGTGTGGCCGACGGTGCCAACACCACCTACATGCTGGTGAAGCGCGCCGGTGCCGTTGCCTTCAAGAAGGACAACTACCAGGATGTCATCTCCTCCACCACCGAGGGCCAGATCAAGTATCTGGTGAACAGCGCCGATGTCCGCAACTCTGAGCTCAAGGGCAAGTCCGTGAAGGAATTCCTGGCCGCCCTCGATGCCGCCGCCGCCGATGAGCGCACCACCGTCAAGAGCACCGAAATCGTTGCCTACGCTTCCCCGGAAGGCCCCGAAGGCAAGAACAACAAGCTCTCCGACAACCGTTCCGCCAGCGCCAACAAGGCCTGGAAGAAGGTGACCAAGGGTCACGAAGCCACCGATCCCACCGTCCGCAGCGTCGGTGAAGACTGGGAAGGTTTCCAGCAGCTGGTCCAGGAAAGCGACCTCGAGGACAAGAACCTCATCCTCCGCGTCCTGTCCATGTACTCCGACCCCGCCGTGCGTGAGAACGAAATCCGCAACATGTCCCAGGTGTTCACCGCCCTCAAGGGTGAAGTTCTCCCGGAACTGCGCCGCGCCCGCCTCATCGCCAACGTGGAGTATAAGAACTACACCAACGAAGAGCTCATCTCCCTGCTCCAGAACAACGAGAGCGTCCTGGACGAGGAAGCCCTCCTGCGCGTAGCCTCCGTCATCAAGGACGAGGCCCAGAAGGAAAGCATCTACAAGAAGGCCATCGAGCGCTTCGGCAGCGACCGCGCCCAGTACAACCTGGCCGTCCTGTACCTGAACCAGGGTAAGGATGCCAAGGCCGAGGCCGGTCTGGCCGAGGTGAAGACCGTAGACGCCGACGTCATCAACGCCAAGGGTGTCGTAGCCCTGCGCAAGGACGACTTCAAGACCGCCGAGCAGTGCTTCCGCCAGTCCGGCACCGACGAAGCCAAGGCCAACCTGGGCACCGTGCTCATCCTCACCGGTCAGTACGAGGAAGCCGCCCGCGTGCTGGAGCAGCCTAAGGGTTGCTGCCACAACAGCGTGCTTGCCCTCATCCTCACCGACCAGCTGGACAAGGCCCTCAAGACCGCTCACTGCGGAGATCCCAAGGTCTGGTACCTCAAGGCCATCATCGCCGCCCGTCAGGGTAAGGCTGCCGATGTGAAGACCAACCTCGAGAAGGCCTTCAAGAACCCTCAGCTCAAAGAACGCGCCGCCCGCGACATCGAGTTCGCCGGCTACGAATTCTAGAGTGAATGCATAGAACGGAAATCATACTGGACATCATCTTCTGCGCCATTGTGCTGCCGGGGATGATGTTCCTTTTCCCCACGGGCGACTGGGCCTCGTGGCAGCCGGATTACGTCCTGCTGTACACGCTCTGGCTCCTGGGTGTGTGGATCATGGGCCGCAAGGTCCTGGGTCCCATGCTCGCAGACCCGGGAAGAGGAAGCAAGATCACGGCGGCAGGTGTCTTTTTCCTCATGATGGTAGTCACCTTCCTCATGACCTTGACTCCAGTGAGTTTTCCGGGTAATATATCGGGTCGCATGGGCGGCATGCAGCTGCATGTCCGCGCCATGTGGATCCTTTTTCTGGCGGTCAACGCCTACGCCGTTCCCGTGGGTTTCCTGAGTGCGCGTGTCAATGCCCTTACGGCCGTGAAAGAGGCCGAAGAAGCCGAGGACAATGCAGCCAGGGCGCTGGAGAAAAGGCGTCAGGAGGCCGTGGAAGCGGGCGGTGAAGACATTCAGGTGAAATCCGACTATCGGGTCATTCATCTTCCCGTATCGGCCATCCAGTATATAGAAGGGCGGAACAACTACGCGTGCTTCCATATGGACCATCGGGAGGACGTCGTGTCGCAGATTGCTCTCAAGAGCGTCATGGACATGCTGCCTCAGGGAAAATTCGTGCGCGTCCACCGTTCCTACATCGTGCCGCTCTGGAGAATTGAACATCGCAGCGGCACAGAGGTACAGCTGATGGGAGTGGGAGAGAAAATCCCCATCGGCCGGGCCTATAAAGATAACTTAAAAAATGCCTAAAAAAGACTTTTACGCAACCCGTTCCACCGCCTGGTGGAAAGTGGCCATTGCCATGATCGGGTCCTGCCTGTCGGGTGTTACCTTCGTGTCGGTCCCCGGTATGGTAGATGTAGCCGGGTTCGGCTATCTCCAGATGGTAATGGGATTTTTCCTTGGTTACCTGGTCATTGCCTTTGTGCTGTGCCCGCTCTACTTCAAGCTCAACGTGGTGTCGGTATACGAATACCTGGACAAGCGTTTCGGCATGGCCTCCCATAAGACCGGAGCCTGGTTTTTCTTCATCTCCAAGATTCTGGGCGCCAGCGCACGCCTGTATCTGGTGTGCGCCACCCTGCAGCTGCTGCTGCTCGGCCCCGTCGGCGTACCGTTCTGGGTAACGGTGGTGCTCTCGGTGCTCCTCGTATGGCTCTACACCGTGCGTGGCGGTGTCAAGGCCGTCATCGGCATGGATATCTTCAAAACCCTGTGCATGCTGGCTGCCGTAGGCCTCACCCTTATCCTGGTGGGCAAGGAAGTGGGCAAACTGGACACCGGTTACATGCAGCTTTTCCACTTTGACGACGTCAACGCCTCGCAGTACTTCTGGAAGCAGCTCCTCGGCGGCATGTTCACCGTCATTGCCATGACGGGCCTGGATCAGGACATGATGCAGCGCACCCTGGCCTGCAAAAACGTGAAGGATTCCCAGAAAAACCTCATGGTGTCCATCTGCCTGCAGGCTGTCATGATCTCCCTCTTCCTGTTCCTCGGAGTGGCCCTGTATCAGTATGCGGCTCTGCATGGCATTACGGCCCGCGGAGACCAGCTGTTCCCGGCCGTCGCCTGGAACGGCGGGCTGCCCAAGATTGTAGGTGTCCTGTTCCTCGTAGGTCTTGTGATGGCCGGTTTCCCGGCCGGCGGCAGCGCCCTTACCTCGCTCACAACCTCCTTCACTATTGACATCCTGGGCGGCAAGGACAGCAAACGCACCTTCATCCACAGCTGCATGGCTGTGCTCATGGCCATTGCCATCGTGGTATTCGATGCGCTCAACTCCACCAGTGTCATCGACGCCGTGTACCGCCTGGCCAGCTACACCTACGGTCCGCTCCTGGGCCTTTTCACCTTCGGCCTCATCTGGAAACACAAGGTGCGTGACGGCTGGGTGCCCGTGATTGCCGTGGCGGCCCCCATCCTGTGCCTGGTGCTGGACATAAACTCCGTCAAATGGTTCAACGGTTACCATTTCAGCTATGAGCTCCTTCTGATGAACGCCGCCTTCACCATCATCGGCCTCTGGCTGGCTGTCAAACCGGAAAAGACGGAGTAATCCATGAGACTTCTCTTCATGACCGACTTCACGGAGCAGTTTCCCTACAGACTGCTCCGTGGGATCATGAAGTATTCCCGCGAGAGCGGGGAACGCTGGGTGGTGTGCAAGATGCCGCCTGCGTTCCGGAGAGAGAACGGCATCCGGCGTGTGGCGCAGTTCGCCGAGGACTGGCACGCCGACGTTGTCATCGGCCAGTTCGAGCCCGGTGACAACCTCGAGCTCTTCCGCAAGCGCGGCATCCTGGTCTTTGCCCAGGACTACATCTCGCTGTTTCCCGGCGTGCCCAACATCACGGCCGACTACCGCAAGGAAGGAGAGATGGTGGCCGAAAGGTTCGTCGCGCGTGGCTTCCGCGAGTTCGCCTTCTTCGGCAACAACGGCATGTGCTGGAGCGACGGCCGGCAGGAAGGTTTCCGCGATTACCTTATCGAGGCCGGCTTTGAGGAAAACATCCACATCTACGACCAGCAGCGTGTCTCCAACCTGTGGTACTATAAGCAGAGCCTCGTGCACGACTGGCTGCTTTCCCTCCCCAAACCCGTGGGCATCTTCGCCTGCGACGACAACCAGGCATCCATCCTGGTGGAGGCCTGCGACGTGCTGGGTATCCGCATTCCCTACGACGCCGCCATCATCGGCGTGGACAATGACGAGATCATCTGCGGCATGTCCAATCCGCCCATCTCCTCCATCGACGTGGATATCGAGCGCGGCGGCTATGAGGCTGCCGCCATGGCGGTGCATATGATGAAAGACCCTTCCTACAAGGGAGAAGACATTGTGCTGCAGCCCCTGTACATCGTGACGCGGGAATCGTCCAATCTCATTACGACCCGGGACGTGCAGGTGCACAGCGCCCTCACGTTCATCCACTCCAATGTGGAGCACAAGATCCTGGTACCGGATGTCCTTGCTCACGTGGCCATGAGCCGCCGCCTGCTGGAGCAGCGCTTCCTCAGGGCCACGGGAAAAACCATCTACCAGTACATCTCCGAGCAGCGTGTAGACCACTTTGCGGCCCTCCTCCTGGATACCAAGGATTCCATCGCCAACCTGGCCGCCCGCATGGACGAACCCGATCCCAAAGCCCTTTCGCGGCGCTTCAAGGAAATCAAGGGATGCACTCCGTCAGAGTATAGAAAGAAGAATTTGCGCAAAACGAGGGAATAATTTCGCAAATTGCCTCGTTTTAGCTTCCGGCGGAATCTATCTTTGTGTCACTAACCTCTATTCAGATGACACTCGGTATCGACATCGGCGGAACAACCATCAATCTGGGCCTTGTAGACGGGGCGCAGGTTGTCAAGAAGTTGCAAATCCCGTCCTTCCCTAAAACAGCAACCCTGGATGATACGCTCATCTATCTGGGAGACCAGATAGAGCGGTTCCTGGTTCCCGGCGTGAAGCAGATCGGAATCGGCGTCCCGTCCCTGACAGACCCCGTAAAGGGCATCGTGTACAATGCGGCCAACATTCCCTCCTGGGATGTGGTTCCCCTGAAGGAAACCCTGGAAGCCCGCTTTGACATCCCCGTCTTCGTGAATAACGACGCCAACTGCTATGCCCTGGGCGCAGCCGTGAAGGTAGGGAAGAGTCTTCCCACCGTCGTGACGGTGACCTTGGGTACCGGTACCGGCGTGGGTATTGTGATTGACGGAAAACTGTTCTCCGGCACGCACTGCGGGAGCGGAGAGATTGGCGCCATCCCTTACGAAGGGGCCGACTACGAGACATTCTGCTCCAAGAAGTATTTCACTGCCCGCGGGCTGGATCCCCGGTCTCTTTCCAAAGCGGCCGCCGCGGGTGACGAAACCGCCAAAGCCCATTACCGGGACTTCGGCCGGCACATGGGCCGCTTCCTGGCCGTGGTTATGTATGCCTACGACGCAGACTGCATTGTCCTGGGCGGCGGAATTGCAAACGCCTTCCCGTATTTCTCCGAATCCATGTGGGAGTCCCTGCGCTGCAGCTATCCTTACGCAAGCGCCCTGGACCTTTTGAAAATCGTTGCCATGCCCGAAGAGGATACCGCTCTGGTGGGCGCGGCTTCCCTTGCATAACCCATTCCTATGAAAAAGACTGTTATCCTTTTGACTGCTATCCTTCTGGGCGCGCACGCATGGGCGGGCCCGCTCAGGGACTGGACCCTTCAGCGCCAGGGAGACAACACCGTTTACAACGTTCAGGTGCCCTGCACCGTAGCCGGAGCCCTCAACGAGGCCGGTTACTTTGGCTCCGACATCCTCGATGAAGCCCGCTACAAGGCCATCGACAAGAGCATCTTCGACAGCCCCTGGGTATTCACCACCCAGTTCAAGGCCAGCCCGGCCCTTCGTCACGTGCTCCGCTTCGAAGGACTCAACTATTACGCCGACATCGAGCTCAACGGAAAGGTGATTGCCAAGGCCGATGATACCTTCGGCCCGTACGCCGTCTGGGAATTCGACGTCACCGGTGCCGTCAAGGCCCGCAACACCCTCAAGGTCACCCTCCGCCGTGCGCAGAAGGGAGACCTCAACGCCGGCTACGTGGACTGGAACCCCCGTCCCGTGGACGAGAGCATGGGCATCATCCGTCCCGTCACCCTCATCTCCACCCCGGACGTTGAGGTGAAGGACGTCTTCGTGAAGCCCATCGTAAATCCGGCCGATTTCTCCAAGGCATCCTTTGAGGCCCAGGTCACCCTGGTGAACCTGAGCAAAAAGGCTGTCAAGGGCACTGTGGAAGGCACTTATGAAGGAGGTAAATTCAGCGTCCCCGCCAGCCTCGCCGCCGGTGAAACGAAGGTGGTCACCGTCACCGAAAACGTGGAGAATCCCCGCATCTGGTGGACGGCCGAGCTGGGCAGCCCGGAGCTCTACCATCTGAGCGTAGCCTTCTCAAAGGGCAAAAAGGTTTCCCACATGAGCGAGGTCACCTTCGGCCTTCGCAGCATCGAGAGCGAAATCACCCCCTACGGTCACCGCCAGTTCATCCTCAACGGAAAGAAGGTGCTCGTCAAGAGCGCCGGCTGGACCGACGACATCTTCATGCAGGACACCCCGGAGAGCCTGGAAGCCCAGGTGAAGATGGTGGCCGATATGGGCCTCAACAGCATCCGCTTTGAAAATATCTGGGGCAAGGACCACACCATCTACGACCTCTGCGACCGCTACGGCCTCATGGCCCTCGTGGGCTTCAGCTGCCAGTGGGAGTGGGAGAACTACTGCGGCCTTCCCGAGTACAAGCACTTTGGCTGCATCAACGATCCCAAGTCCGAGGCCCTCGCCGTCCGCTATTTCCAGGACCAGGTAGTGTGGCTCCGCAACCATCCCAGCGTCATCGGCTGGCTCACCGGCAGCGACCGCATCCCCAACCCCACGCTGGAAAAGCAGTATCTGGAACTCTACTACAAACTGGATTATCGTCCCTACGTATGCTCCGCCAAGGGCATGTCCTCCCTGGCCGGTCCTTCCGGCATGAAGATGGAAGGCCCCTACGAGTATGTAGGCCCGGACTACTGGTGGCTGGACAACCAGTACGGCGGCAACTACGGTTTCAACACCGAGACCGGCCCCGGCCTGCAAATCCCTCAGGTAGAGTCTGTTGCCCGCATGGTGGGTGCGAAGGACCTCTGGCCCATCGGCCCGGCCTGGGCCTACCACTGCACCGCCTCCGACTCCCACATGAACAACACCCATTTCCTGGAAAAGGCCATGAAAAAGTCCTACGGCAAGGCCGAGTCCCTGGAAGACTTCATGCGCAAGGCCCACGCCATGGACTATGATGCCACCCGCGCCATGTACGAGGCCTTCCGTGCCAACGTGCCCGAGGCCACCGGCATCGTGCAGTGGATGCTCAACAGCGCCTGGCCGTCCCTGTACTGGCAGCTCTACGACTGGTACGGCATTCCTACCGCCGGCTACTACGGCGTGAAGAAAGCCAACGCTCCCGTCCAGGCCGTGTACAACTATGCCGACCACTGCGTCTATGTAGTCAACGACGGCGTTCCTGCCAATAGTTATAAGGTAACGGTCCGTGTGTACGATGTCGCCAGCAAACTGGTGCGCAACGAAGAACACGTGGTGAACTCCCAGCCCCGCGACACCCGCAAGGTGCTGAGCGGCATCGAAGGCCCCTCATTCGTGGACATCAAAGTGGAGTGCGGCGGCTACAGTACCTCCAATTTCTACTGTGTCCCCCAGCACCTCAACCGCTACAAGTGGGACAAGTCCGACTGGTGGGGCATTCCCATGGAAAAGAGCGCTGACATGCAGTTCGTGAGCAGTCTCCCCGCCACCCGTGTAACGATGAAAGTCGTTGAGGCCGATGGCGGTTACGACGTCACCCTCACCAACGGCAGCGCCGTCATCGCTTACCAGAACATCCTCAAGGCCAAGGACGACAAGGGTAGTCTCATCCCCGGCACCTTCTGGAGTGACAATTTCTTCACGGTGCTCCCCGGCGAAAGTTGCACCGTGCACTGCACCCTCCCCGAAGGCTGCAAAAAAGCCCATGTGGAATTGGCTGGTTGGAACGCAAAAACTGAATGACAATGAAACGAATTTTTACCGTTATCCTGGCGCTGAGCGCCCTGCAGGCCTTTGCCCAGACTCCCGAAGAGCTGGACCGCGACCGCTCCAAGTATGCCACCTACTCCTTCTCCAAGGACGACAAATACAAGGTGGAAACCCCCTATGAGACTGTGAGCGTGAAGCAGCCCAAGGGAAAGAAGATCAAGAACGTCATCTTCATGATCGGCGACGGTACCGGCCTTAGCCAGTGGAGCGTGGGCTGGGTAGCCAATGGCGGCGCCCTCAACATTGACAACATGCCCGTGGCCGGCTATTCCCGCACCTATGCCACCGACAAGCTCATCACCGATTCCTGCGCCGGCGGTACCGCCCTGGCGAACGGAAAGAAGACCAAGTACGGCTACATCGGCCTGGGCCCCGACGGCGAGCGTGTAGAGTCCAACCTCCAGTGGGCCAAGCGCGTGAAAGGCATGAAGACGGGCGTTACCGTCACCTGCCGCATCAACGACGCCACCCCCGCCGACTTCTGCGTATACGGTCCCACCCGTAAGGATGAGGAAGGCCTGGCTGCCCAGTTCGTGGACGCCAACGTGGACTTCATCTCCGGTGGCGGCACCCACTTCTGGGACCAGCGCAGCGACGGCCGCAACCTCATCGAAGAGATGAAGGCCAAAGGATACACCTATGTGGACAAGCTGGAAGACATTGCCGGCGCCCCCGGTGACAAATTCCTGGGACTGTACGACGAATACGACCTCAAACCCAGCCTGGACCGCGGCCCCATCCTCATGGAAAGCACCATGAAGGCCATTCAGATGCTGGACAACAAGAAAGGCTTCTTCCTCATGGTGGAAGGCTCCCAGATTGACGACTGGTGCCACCGCAACAAGGTGGGCTACATGTGCGAGGAACTCTTTGACTTTGATAAAGTGATCGGCGCCGTCCTCGAGTGGGCCGAGAAAGATGGAGAAACCCTGGTGGTGGTTACCGCAGACCACAACACCGGCGGCCTCACCCTCCTCAAGGGCAGCATCGAAGACCACGAAGTGAAAGTGCACTTCTCCACCAGCGGTCACGACGGCATTGTGGTTCCGGTCTTTGCCTACGGTCCCGGAGCCGAGGCTTTCGCCGGAGTGTTCGACAACGCCGAGATTGGACAGATTGTACGTAAACTCATGATGAGATGATAAAACTGTTTGCGATTCTGCTTACTCTGGTTCCCCAGATTATTCCCGCTCCCGCAGAAATGCAGGTGCGGGACGGGGTTTTTACCGCGACGGAGAAAAACCAGGTAAAATACGTGCTGGACAGCAAGGCTAAAATCCCTGCCGAAGGCTACACCATTGACATCACGCGCACGCGCGCAAAGGTTGTGGCTTCCACCGAGGCCGGCCTCTTCTATGCCCGCCAGACCCTCTCCCAGCTGGAGGCGGACGGAGCTATCCCCTGTGTAAAGATTAAGGATTACCCCCGTTTCCGCTGGCGTGGTTTCATGGTGGACGCCGCGCGCCACTTCATGAGCGTAGATGAAATCAAAAAGCACATTGACATTCTCTCGCAGTACAAGATCAACGTCATGCACTGGCACCTCACCGACGACCAGGGCTGGCGCATCGAGATCAAGAAGTATCCGCTGCTCACGCAGGTGGGAGCCACCCGCACCGAGTTTGACGGCACCGTTACCGAAGGGTATTATACCCAGGATGAGGTGAAGGAAGTGGTGGCCTACGCCGCCGAGCACTTCATCACGGTGGTGCCCGAAATCGAGATGCCCGGCCACAGCATGGCCGCCATCCGTTCCTATCCCGAGCTCTCCTGTGACAAGCAGCCTGTGAAAAACTTCTATACCTGGGGCTCTCCGGACATTGTCCTTTGTCCCGGCAGTGAATTCACCTTCCAGTTCCTGGAGGACGTTGTGGCAGAGGTCGCTCCGTTGTTCCCCGGGCAGTACATGCACATCGGCGGAGACGAGTGCAAGAAGGTGCGCTGGGAAAAATGCCCGGCCTGCCAGGCGCGCATTGCCGCCGAGGGACTGAAGGCCGATGACGCCGGTACGGCCGAAGAGAAGCTCCAGAGCTATGCGGTCAAACGCATGGAAGGCATCCTGGCCAAGTACGGCAAGAGCCTCGTAGGCTGGGACGAGATCCTGGAAGGCGGCCTTTCCCCGAATGCCACCGTCATGAGCTGGCGTGGAGAGAAAGGCGGCATCCAGGCAGCCCGTGAAGGCCACGACGTAGTCATGACCCCCGGCAGTGGCGGCCTGTACCTGAATCACTATCAGGGAGACCCCAAGGCCGAACCTGAGTGCTATGCCCACCACTCCGTCCTGCAGGTACCCTACGACTACAATCCGGTTCCCGCGGAGCTTACCGCCGAGGAAGCCCGGCACATCCTGGGCGTACAGGGCAACCTCTGGAGCGAGTACATCTACTCCGACGCCATGCGGGACTACCTCACCTTCCCCAAGATGTTCGCCGTAGCCGAGACCGCCTGGACGCCCCTGGAGAAGAAGGATTTCGCCAGTTTCTGCCAGCGGCTCGATGCCGCCTGCGCCCGCTTGGATGCTATAGGCGTAACGTATCACATGCCGTTGCCCGAGCAGCCCGGCGGCTCTTATGGGCAGATGGCCTTCCGCGACTCGGCCGTCCTTACCTTCACGACCTCCCGTCCCATGGACATGGTGTACACGCTCGATGGCAGTAAGCCTACGGCAGCATCGGCCCGCTATACCGGCCCCATTGTGGTGAAGGAAAGCGGTCTTCTCCGCATTGCCAGCCTTTCCTCCTACGGAAAGCTGAGCGAGGAGCGCCTCATTACCCTGGAGAAGATGGAACCCATCCCGGCCCTCCATCCGGAGAATCTTACCGGCAAACTCACTGTCCGTCATACGCCTGGCTGCTTTACCATTCCACACGACATTCCTTTTGGAACGCAGTGGACCTGCACCGAGCTGGACGACATTCGCAAACTTCCCAAGCTGTATCCCTTTAACGGAAACATGCAGGACCCCCAGTTCTTTGCCGCCGAGGCCGAGGGCTACTTCAAAGTGTCGGAAACCGGCACCTGGCAGTTCAGCTCCCTCTACGACGAGGTATGGATTGACGGTCGCCTCATGATTGACAACCGGGGAGAAATCAAGAAAAACTTCCGCCACGACGCCGCCTTGGTACTGGAAAAGGGCATTCACCATGTAAAGGTGGTGTTCCTTAGTAACGTAAACGGCGGCTGGACCACGGCCCGTAACAAGGGAGAGGTCCTCACCCGCCTGGTGGGTACCGACGAAAAGTGGAAAAACCTAAGCATACGCTAACATGAAAAAACTGCTATCCTGTATGCTTCTCGTTCTGTCCCTTTGTGCTTCCTGCACCAAGGGCAGCAGCGGTTTTGTCATTGCTCCGCCTGGCACCAAGCCCAATTCGGGCGGGTCGTCGAGCGGCGGCGGCAGCACCGGCGGGGGAACGGGAGAAGGGGGAGAGACTCCTCCTGCGGGCACTCTCTGCACCGACATCGGCCAAACGCCTATTGTGCTGGCCTACTTCACCGAGTACACCGAGACCCTTCCGGAGGTAAAGCTCCTTACGCACATCAACTATGCACACGGCCGTTTTGCCAACCCCAAGACCGGAGACGGCGGCATTGTGATCACGGAATCCTCCAAGGCCCCCATTTCCAAGGTGGTGGCCCTCAAGAGCCAGAACCCCAAGCTCAAGGTCATGCTCATGATTGGCGGCTGGGGCGGTCATGCCGACGGCTTCTCCATGATGGCCCGCGACGCTGCCAAGCGAACGGCTTTCTGTACCAGCGTCAAGAAGCTTCTGGACTTCCACCGGCTGGACGGCGTGGACATTGACTGGGAATATCCCACCCAGAGCGCCGACAACGAGACCGGCTGCGACCCTTCCGACACCCAGAACTTTAACCTGGTGCTCAAGGAGCTCCGGGAAACCCTGGGAACCGGCAAAATCATCTCCTTTGCCAGCAAGAGCGACGCCAAGTACGTGGACTGGAAAACAGCCATGAACTACCTGGATTACGTGAATGTCATGACCTACGACATGGGCGCAGCGCCTTCTTCCCACAACTCTCCGCTTCACAAGGGAGACCGTTTCACGCACCGCAGCTGGGACGAGAGCATTGACGCGCACGTAAAGGGCGGCGTTCCCAAGAACCGGCAGGTGATGGGCGTTCCCTTCTACGGGAAGGCCGAGAAAAACCCCACCGACGCCTACAAGGTGTTTGTAGACGCCAAGGGAAAGCTGGGTTACTCCATCAAGTACCGCGACATTGTCCCCATCGTTAAAAACGGAACCTACATGGGTGTAACCCTGAACCGCAAGCTCCACCGCGTATGGGACGCCAAGTCCATGGTTCCCTTCCTGGCCGATGACAGCGGCCGCAACTACCTCTCCTACGACGACCCCGAGTCCGTTGAGGCCAAAGGCCTGTATGTGAGTAGCGGCGGCCTGCTGGGTGCCATGTTCTGGGAATACCGGAGCGACACCGACAACCACGACCTCCTCAAGGCTCTGGTGAAGGGCGTCTACGGAAAAGAAACCGTACTTCCATAGAAATACTATAACACTCAAAAAATTATTAACCAAACTTACCAACCACATGAAACACAAAGTAGTCCAAATTGCAAAACTGGCTGCTGCGCT
>JAEEGK010008316.1_pt1 | contig 24503 bp, 29 predicted proteins | sample 8958771 | NCBI WGS metagenome assembly JAEEGK01 (sample SAMN16246547, study PRJNA631951) | gut metagenome | biome: gut microbiome; feature: rumen; material: SC-attached | host: Bos | place: Iran: Karaj | collected 2018-10
CAAGTGACGATCCGAGTATAAAGGAACTCTACAGAGCAGATTTTGAGATAGTGGAAGTGGACGGATAGGCATTTTTCCGTAAATAGCTAAAGCGAAAAACAAAAGGAACCCCCTAGTTACTTGATGAAGGTAACTAGGGGATTGGTATTTGCGTAAGATAGATATCATAGAGGATATCTTATTATATTGTTGTTGTATTTTTTTTTTATTTTGATAAATCTGTCTTTTTTTATGACAAGCATAATTCCGCTCAATGAAGCAGTGGGGGTGATGAAAGTGGTCGGAAGCCTTGCATTTGCAGGGCTTCTTTGCGTGTACGGAACGCTACCAGCACGCTACCGCTTATGAAGAAGACATGAATCAGCAAATAGCATGGTGAAAAAACTTAGAGGAAAAGATTGTAATGATGAAAAAAAGAGAAAAAAGCCTTGTAATTAAATTTACAGAATTTCGATCATTTTCAATATACGTCCTTTCTTTTCGATGCTGCAATTATGTACGGCGCGCAGGATTTCGTTGTCAAGTGCGGATGCCGGATCAGTATATTGATTGGAAAGAAGATAATCTATTGATACATCAAGGCTGTTCGCAATGGCAAGTAGAACATTGAGAGACAGCTTGGTGTAGTTATTTTCGATATTTGATATATGGGAGGTATTACAACCTACCATCTCGGCAAGCTTGTCCTGTGTGATTTTTTTGTTCAACCGCACTTCTTTGATTTTCTTCCCTAATTCTGCGTAATCAACTTCTTTTTCCAATGATACACACCTCATTTGCCTATATAAGTATTTGTATGTTCTGATTGTAATGATAACTGCTTTGTGATAGAATAACTTTTACAAGTAGAAAATACTTATATAGGCAACAATGTTCTTTTTGTTTTTATGATCATAATTATATGGGAGGCGATAGATATGGAGAAAAACAAATTGACAAAGATAAGTCGCAAAAGTTTTTATTGAATGTCAGTACTCGCACTATACATGATGCAAATTCGAAGGATGGGCGTTGTAAGATAAATACAATGCAAGATTGTAATAAAAAGTTATTTGATAATTATCTGGAAGCCAAAAATTATCTTCCGAAAGGAAAGAAAACCACTGGCCCCTGTGCATTCTGCCTAGGGAGCGATTATGAAACGAAAGTGTGAGGGTGGAGAGAAAACTAATGGAAGAGAAAGTTTTGGTAGAAAGTAATTTTGTTCTTTATAGACTGGGGTTCTTATAGATTATGTACTTTTTAGTGATGAAACCATCACTTTAAAAAAATAAATTATAATTTGGAGGAGAATATGGCAAATTTTGTTTTGTTTGGAGAACCAATGGTGTTTTCTGATGCGTGTATTAGGGAACGTGAGGCGATGCATCAAGCTGGAGAGAGAGCCGAGCGAGCTGAAGAAGAATTAAAACGATGGTACGAAGGATGTGGAAACATTGAAAATGTAATCAGTGGTTACAGGGCAAAAGCGGGAGAACTTTTGAAGAAATATGCAACGACACCGCTGTTTGAATCGTTAACAAGTTTTGAGATTTATACTGTTACAGAAACAACATATTTAAATAATTATGTTGATACGTCTAAAATAAACGAGGCTTTTAGTTATGTTTCATCTGATTTGAACGATATTGATGATGAAGCTAATGAACAAAAAGCTTATAGACAGGCAAGAAAAGATGGACGTTCGAGATGGCAAGGTGGCGGATTTGGATTGTCTGGAGCAATTAAAGGTGCAGTTCAGGCAGGTGCATTAAATGCTGCTTCAGGTATGGCGCATGGGGTTTTTAATTCCATAGCAAATGCCGGTACATCAGCTAAGGCTTCGTTGAAAAAATTTGCTTTGTATAATGACGAAAGCGGGGAAACATTAGCTACAGGTGTGTTTGGTGCAGTGCTTGATACTCACGAACTTTTTAGAAATCTTGTAAACAGTAATAAGCCAGGGTATTATGGGAATGATTTTCAACCCAGTGAAGCTATGGCTTTATTTGATAACGCAAAGAAAATTCCAGAAAAACGAATTGAACTGTTAAAACAATCGGTACGAAAATTTCCTTGTGACGTAAATTTGACGTATATTTTTGAGAATTACCCTGAGGAAAGAGATAATGCATGTAAAATAGGTGCATCCTTTGGCGTGGATCTTAGTGAAGAATACGAAAAAGAGTTTGAAAAGAAATACACTGATGAAGTAAAAAATGATATGTCTAAAGCGGTTGCTCTTAAAGCTGAAATTGATGCAACTATGGAGAGAACGGGTATTAGAAATAGTGCTGTTTTAAATGATATTGAGTGTCGTGCACTTGAGCCATATATTAACGGGCTTGATGATGCTGATGAAGAGACCTGTAATGCAATGATTGCAAAAATACAGGATTATAAGGGGCAAAAGAAAAATAAGGCTAAATTTATTGACATAGTTAATAAGCGATTGGAGGTACATTATAAAGCGTCAGATGATAGGTTCTTTGTAGAATCGTATCTTTCTACAGATCTTACAAATGAGGCGGATGTTGCAAAGTTGCTTAAAAAGTTGGATAGAGATTGTAGATCATCTAAAAAGAACTTGTATATCACCTTGTTACAGGATTCTGCAAATCCGAAGGGAATTGATAGAGCTAAAAAATATCAGAAAGGCACTAAAAAGAGAAAAACGATAGGTATTATTTTGATGGTGCTGGGAGTTCCATTTTTGTTCGCTTATTGCTTTGGTTTAGTTTTATTAATTCCAGGAGTATATTTTTTGATTTCAGCTCGTTTATGTTATTTAGCATGGTGGAACCTGACAATGGGGGAATCTGTTTTTCATAAGGATGTGTTACTTGAGAAATCTAAATATGCTCCAGGTCAAGTAGATTATGAGAAATTGGAAAAAATGTTTTTAACATAAGATTTCATATTGTACTAAAAAGCTTGCTGTTTGGCAGGCTTTTTTTGATGGCAAAGGGTTAGTATTTGGTAAATGATTCATCATGTGTACCCCGATTTTTTTAGGACCGCTCTCGCAGCCCATTCAAATTTTTAGCTTTCTGATCTCCGCCGGAAGAGTCTCTGACCAGAGAAGAAGATCCTCAAGGAAATCTCTGTTATGATGTAAATGATTCACTGTGTGTACCTACTTAGTCCGCCATATTTATGAGATAATGGTTGAAAAATATAGCAAGTTGTACAAGTTGTGCAACCGCCACCATCAGGAGGACATATGAATTCAACCAAGTTCCAGCATCAGTTTTCATTGGAAAAAAGGGCTATATGTTTACAGTGTTTTGCCCGCGTATTATCAATATATACACTTATATATTATTGCTTTGTAAAGTACAAACCATGCTGATACTGTCGAAATGTATCAGCTTTTTTTTATGCGGAGGTTTATATGAAAAGGTATAAGATTGTAATGGTAGCTAATGACGGAGAAACCACAGAAGAGGACATATCATTCAATGAAAGGGAAGGTGCAGAAAAGTATGTCGAATATCTGCAAGACCACTTTAAGGCACTGTACGATGCTTGTGAGGACCCCAGGGACAGGGTGTACTACAAGATGGATTTTGAAATCGTGGAGGCTGAATAATGGCTTTGGTGTAATTTGAAACAGAACAACCGATGATTATAATGGAGGGAAGAACATGGACAGGGAATTGAGATCAAAGCTACATGAAATAAATAGGGTTAAGATTGGAGTTACCCTGAATATCATTGCCAGGGGATACTACGAGATGGATGGCGAAAGAGTACATATTAAAAATGATACTGAGGTCCAATGTTTTGAGTTTAGTGATCTGGATGATTATGAAGAAAATAGAGTAAACAGCCCGGTCTGTAAACTTATTGATAACGATACATTAGGCGCTGCAATAGCTGAGATGAGCGATAAACATCCTCTTGTTTTGAACTTTGCGAATCCATATAAGCCCGGTGGTGGCGTTTACAGAGGCTCAAACGCTCAGGAGGAAGATCTTTGTCGCAGATCAACGCTTCTTCCTGCTCTGGAGTCTGAGGCGGCTTCCGATTATTATATACAGAATTGCTATGAACATCAGATGGATCCGACCGTAGATAGCTTTGAAAGAGCGGTTCTTGTAAAGAATGTAGAGGTTTTCGTCGATTCTTCCGGCGACTTAATGAAGAAGCCGATCAAGGTGGATGTCCTTACCATTGCATCGCCTTACTTATGCCCTGATGATGGGAATAGTTATGCCGAACGGCATTGTCCAAGCATTGAGGATATTGTTCAGGCCACCTGTTTGATAGCTAATGCATATAACTACGAATACGCCGTTTTTGGTGCCATAGGATGTGGAGCATTCCACCAGGATCCGGACAGGGTGGCAAGGAAGTTTAAGGAGTGCTTGGAGGAGAAATCTTCTCTGAAAGAGGTTATATTTGCTGTACCGACGTGGAATTGGGCGGAGACGGAGAATTTCGCAGCTTTTGCGAGGTGTTTTTGAGATAAATTGAAATGGAGTAGGTCCTGAGGGCCTACTTTTTTTGTTTAAATTAGGTGCTGAGAGGGGAGGTTATCAAGAAAAACTTGCAAAAAAATTTCATTTAATGGATGGCCATCTTTTTTTATGTGGAATAAAATGACCATGGATGAGTAGATAATATAAATATAAGAATTATTGAAGATGAGTTAATCGGCACTTTACGGCTATCGTAAAGGGAAAAGATTTGCTAAGAATAGACGAAAAGCATATAATATATCTAATGTAAGAGTTGATCGAATTCTTTTTTTGCGCTATTGAAGCAGGATATGATTATAGGAAAAGACAAGGTGAAACCATAATGGCAAGTAATTCTATATTGAATAATGCAAAATACACAGAAAACACAGACGAGTGGTACACAACGTATGAAACAATTTCTGAAGAATTGGGGCACTATGAGACTCAGTTTGAACAGAAAATAGTCTTGTGCAATTGTGATGATCCTTTCGAGTCAAATTTTTGTCGATATTTTTTAAAGAATTTTAAAAGACTTCGCTTGAAAAAATTAATATGTACATCTTTTGCGGGATCAAAGATTGATAAAATACAGGATGCGGATCAGTTATCATTAGATATGTTCTATAAAGATGGAAAACCTGTATTAGTTGGGCAAGGTTATGTGTTAACAATTACTAATATGCCAGGAAAGCAAGGCGAGGAGATATCTGATGAACAAATCAGAAAAACTCTTAAAGGAAAAAATGTTGTTAAACGTTTGAAAGGAAGCGGGGATTTTAGATCAGAAGAATGCATTAAGTATTTGAAGGAGTGTGACATATGTTGCACGAATCCGCCCTTTAGTTTATTTGCGGAGTTATTTTCGCTAATAATTAAATATGATAAGCAATTCCTTCTAATTGGGAATCAGAATGCTATCACGTATAAGGAAATTTTTCCTCAAATAAAAGAAAACCGCGCTTGGGTTGGATATAGATTTGGCGATATGGCATTCCGAGTTCCATCAGACACAAATCCACGAAAGACAAGATTTTGGATTGATGAAACCGGGCAGAAATGGAGAAGCTTGGGAAATGCTATGTGGCTTACCAATTTAGATATTCCTAGAAAATATCAGACGCTTCAATTAAAGGAAAAATACGACCCGTCTAAATATCCAAAATATGATGATTTTGACGCTATAAACGTACAGAGAGTAGCAGAAATACCTGTTGACTATGATGGAATAATGGGCGTGCCGATTACATACTTGAAATACCATAATGGAGACCAATTTGAGATAGTTGGAGAAGCTAATCATGGATCTGATAATGAGTTTGATCTATTTAAGCCTAGAATAAATGGCAAAGAGCTTTTTAAACGTATATTGATTAAAAGGAGATAAATTAATGGCAAAAGAATATCGTGTTTTGGATCTCTTTTGCGGTGCAGGTGGTTTATCTTGGGGATTGCACAAAAACCCGAATTTTAAAACACTAGTCGCTTTAGATTTTGATGCAAAAGCAGCAGAAACCTTTCGCAGGAATATGCCGGACACCGAAGTTATTGTTGGAGATATTACTGATTATGAAATAAAAAATAGAATTATCAGTTTATCAAAAAAAGAAGGGGTAAACATGATTGTAGGTGGGCCACCGTGTCAGGGGTATTCAATGAAGGGGAAAAAATTAGGTTTAAATGATCCTAGAAATTTTCTTTTTCGAGAGTATCTTAATATAGTTGAACAGTTGAAACCGGATGTTTTTGTGATTGAGAATGTTAAAGGGTTGTTAGTTTCATCTAATGGTTGGTTTAAAGACGAAATTGTTCAATCAATTAGAAAACTGGGATATACAGTCAGATTCGGCTTGCTTAATGCTGCAGATTTTGGCGTTCCACAGGCACGTGAGCGTGCGATCTTCATTTGTTCTAAGGACAAAGCGATTGAACTTCCCAAGCCAACAGTAAACGAACATGTAACAGTACGAGATGCCATAAGTGATTTAGCGTATCTTAATTCTGGAGAAGGACAGTTTGAACAGGATTACATAACAGAACCTCAAAGCAATTATCAAGCTGAAATGAGGAAGGGAAGCCAGAAACTGTATAACCATAAGGCTTCAAAGCATAAAGAAATAGCGATTGAAAAACTGAAACTGATACCACCCGAGCAGGGCAAGGAATACTTACCTGATGATATGATTGGAAATCAGAAGTTTAAGACAACATGGGGAAGACTGAAATGGGACATTGTGTCACCTACCATTGATACACGTTTTGATGCGTCATCAAACGGAACCAATAATCATCCGTTTCTTCATAGAGCAATTACTCCGCGAGAGGCAGCACGAATTCAATCGTTTGATGATACATTTGTTTTTTATGGGTCAAAAGTATATGTTAGGAAGCAGATAGGAAATGCTGTTCCGCCTTTGTTGGCAAAAGCGATTGCGGATCAGATATCAAGCACAATCTAAGTATCGGAATTCACGGAGGGAGAAATACATGGAAGAACCCATTTTTTCGTCACTTGAAGAAAAGTTAGAAGCAATAGGTTATTTGGCTATACCGGGTGTTATAGGTGCCATAGAGGCTACGGTTCCTAAAGGAAAAAAGAAGCAGTTTTGTGATGAGTACGTTGGCAAGTATTCCGAAGAATATCCGTATGAGGCCGATAAGTTTGGTAAGCAATTTAGAATATATCTTAATGACACTGAAGGTTGTCCGGAGAGTTTACGTAACCAACTCGATGGAACCTACGGAAATCGAATTAATAATACAAAATTTATCGATGAATTAGTTAAGGTCTATGGTTTTCGGTTTACTCGTGAAAGACAGAACGATAAGTTAATATTTGCTATGGTTAGAGATAAACACGGTGTTAAAGGTTTAGACGCTTATAGAAAAGGGTTTGACACCTATACATGTTTTATTGAAGAAATAGAGAGTTTTGTTAATGAGAAAAATCAATTACAATCTCCGATTGCGTTGAAGTATAAAGAGCAAAAGATATCACCAAAGTTTATTGGCAAAAAGGTATCTGAGGCGGAAACTGTATCGGCATATTCATCTCACCAAATGCTTAAACTTGGTTGGTCTGGAGAAGAATATATATTCCTTTTGCTAAGTAACAGAGATAAGGTATTATTAAAGGAATTAAACATTTCTGAAAAGCAGAGATATACTGTAAATTGGTTTAATGATGGAGTGCAGAATGCTGCAGAAAAGTATGTCCACCATGGCAATATGGAGTCAATAGCTATCGAGAAGGAAAAGGTTTGGGAAGACAAATCTGTTGGCAAAGGATGTGATATAGTAGTTGCTATGGATACGGGAGAAGAAGTGTTTATTGAAGTAAAGACTAGCAGACGTACCTATCCATTTTTCTCTATGACTTCAGTTGAAATGCAGGAGATGGAAAGACGTGGAGAGCAATATGCATTGATTAAAATCAATAATTTTGAAAAACTGTTAAAAAAAGAGTCGCCGGACATTATTACTATTATTAATCCTTTTAAAAGACTATTTCACCCTAGTCATATGAAAGAAGCAACGTTTGTTGTTGGAGGAAAGTGATATGAATGTAGAAATGGCATATCTTTTAGGAATGGTTACGGGAAATGGTGAAATACAGCGAGGCGCAACAGAAACGACTGTAACAATAGAAATACCTCATAAGAAGTTAGAGACTGAGTTTCAGCATGATGTATCCTTATATGTTAGAGCAAGCATTACAGATATCAGACAAGTTTTAGAACCATTACTTGGAACAGCTTTGTCTTTTACGCAGAATGCTAATGTTTCATTACTATCATTTAGAAAGCCAAACGAAGATTATTTGATGCGAGAAGTCTTGAGGTATGTTGGAGCTGCCTCGTCTACGGATAATGCGAGAATATCGCCAGAAGTATTTTCATTCACATACGATGAACGGAAACAATTTGTAAAAGGGTTTGCTGATGTGACAGGTTATATACGAAGAAGTAATTATGCATTCACTGAACCTAATTATCGTGTCTATTTTGAGATACCGCATAACTGGGAGCTAGTAGTTGATTTCTGTAATCTGTTAAAAAGTATTAATGTTCCGGTACAAGCAATAGATTGGGGGCATCCTAATATGAGAGACGGAAATCTTAAAAAGTTTAATGAAGGCAAACCTGATTTTTGGAAAAAGGAACATCAGGTTAAAGTTTGGGCGTTAGAATATCAACCTATTGGATTTGTTGTTTTACACAAGCAACAGGCGTTGGACTACTTTGCAGATGAACAACGAAAGCCATATACAATGGCGGGCAAAAATGCAACGGATCGACTTCACAAGTATTATTGGGAATTAACTCAAAAAAAGAAAGAAAAGCCTCATCATCCAGGAGAAAATGATGAGTTTATCCCTGAGACTATACGTGGAAAGCATTACGACAGTTGGACTGAAATAGCGAAGGATTTAGGCTACAGAGAGGATTAGTAAAAGTGGATGAAAAAGAGTTATATGAGCCAATGAGAGTATGGTTAAACCAATACGTTAAAGATAAATACAAAAACTATGAAGTCGTAGCTGTAGACGCCCATTCTGAGCGGTTGGATAGAGTTCTTGCTAAATATGATATATGCAAAGAAATGGCTAATGGGGTTGATATTCAGATAGATGTTCTTGCGATTGCTAAAAGGTCTACTGAAGTAAAACTGTTCTTTATTGAAGCCAAGAAAACAAAGTTAACACTAAGGGATTTAGGACAGTTGTGGGCTTATTGTAAGCTGGTTGATCCTGATGAAGCTTTTCTATTAACCTCTGCGGATTTGGGCAGTCTTAACAAATTGTTAAACTCCTTTAGAAGAGAAGACCTTTTAAATTTTGGTGATGGTAAAAAGATAAAAAAGATGCGTGTTGGAAAATGGGATATCAACAAAAATACCATAGATTTTAATTCGCTGATACCTAAAGTTTGATGAGGAATAAAGGAAAACGTAAATATTCAATTATGAGCACAAAATGTTTGGGTATTAAGACAAAACCAGGAAGCCGTATAATTACGGCTTCCTGGTTATTTTGATTCTTACACATGCTCCATATATTCTATGACGTCCTCTGCGAATACAAGCCATCGCCTTCCGACCATATGACCTTCGATGATATGGTTATGGATAAGAGCAAGAGCCTTGCCTTTTCCAATATGCAAAAGTTGCTGGAGATCTTTAAGTGTAAGGATAGAGGGGATATCTTTTATCATGATGTTTACCTCCAAAATGTTATTTATTAAATAAATGTTATGCCGATCCACAGTGAACCGTACAATACTGCAATGAACCGTAGAAAACCGTTAATTTTGAAAAAACCCTTTTTGCCCATATATTCGGAAACCGTATTTTCGCCATATAAAATTATATATTATTTCCATGAAACAAATGTTTAAATGCCGATGCCATCACAGGTACCGGCATATTTTTTGTTATCAGGAGGAAAGACGGTATGAAAGAAACTGGAAAGACTTTTGTTGCGGCCGTATGGACGATCGTGGTCTGTGTCGGAAAGACCATATTGTTCATTATGGAGATGGTACGTACTGTATTTAAGTGCAAGAGGAGGTGATTTCTATGAAAAGACTTGTATCAACAATTGATCTCACCAAAGAGGAATGGCTTAAGTTTAGGAAGATGGGCATAACCGGAACGGATGCAGGGGCGATTGTTGGCCTTAATCCGTACAGATCCGCATTTGATGTTTGGCAGGATAAGACATCGGATCAGATCAGCGATTATGACAACGAAGCTATGCGCCAGGGAAGAGACCTTGAAGCGTATGTGGCTCAAAGATTTACAGAGCAGACAGGCTTAAAGGTCAGGAACGTGAACTATATCTGCCAGAACGAAGAGTACCCTTTCCTATTGGCGGATTTTGACCGCATGATAGTGGGGGAAAATGCCGGCTTGGAATGTAAGACGGTCTCTCCGTATTCTGCGGACAAGTGGAACGAAGGGCAGATTCCACCCTGGTATGAAATGCAGGTACAGCACTATTTAGCTGTATCGGGCTGCAGTCACTGGTATGTGGCAGCATTGATCTTTGGTAAGGATTTTATCGTCAGGCGTGTGGATCGTGACGAAGACCTCATAAGAAGCCTCATAACCGTTGAGGAACGTTTCTGGAATGAAAACGTCAAGAATGGTGTAATGCCTGAACCGGACGGAACCAAGGACTGTTCGGAAAGGATAGCTGAGATGTACGCCAAGAGTAATCAGGAGAAGACGATCTGTCTTGATAAGGATTACAAAAAGGCGCTTGATCGACGAAAAGAAATTGATGATCTGATTTCTAAGCTGGAAACAGAAAGAGAGTCGATCGATCAGAAAATAAAGTTGGAAATGGAGGATGCAGCGTATGCAACAACAGAAGGTTATAGGATATCCTGGGTATCCACCGATTCCCAAAGACTGGATACTAAAAGATTCAAAACGGAAGAGCCGGATCTGTACAAACAGTATACCGTTGCAAGTAGCTGTAGGCGCTTTTCTGTTAGGAATGTTGCTTAAATATAAGAAAGGACGTAAACATGACAAATGTAAACGTAAAAGAAGAACTTGAACGACAGGCCAAAAGTGTTACAGCAGAGACGATGGATAACAAAGCTGTTAAACTTACAAAGAGTATGACAATACCGGATATGGTAAAAGCCTTGGGCCCGGAGATTAAAAGAGCGTTGCCCAGTGTTTTGACACCTGAGAGATTCTCACGAATTGCTTTATCGGCGCTGAATAATACCCCTGCTCTCCAGCAGTGTTCACCGATGAGCTTCATAGCGGCATTGTTGAATGCTGCGCAGCTCGGATTGGAGCCAAACACTCCGCTTGGACAGGCTTATCTGATCCCGTATAAAAACAAAGGGAGGATCGAATGCCAGTTTATAATAGGGTATAAAGGAATGATTGATCTTGCTTATCGTAATGGGCAGATGCAGACGATCCAAGCTCAGGTCGTATATGAAAACGACCACTTTGAATATGAGTTTGGGCTCGAACCAAAGCTGATCCATAGGCCTGCTTTTGATGAGCGTGGTGAGATGAGGTATTTCTACGGACTCTTCAGGACTGTTAATGGCGGCTTTGGATTCAGCGTAATGAGCAAGGCGGAAATGGACCAGTATGCGAAAACATATTCTAAAGCATATGAATCAGGTTTCTCGCCCTGGAAAACATCATATGAAGAAATGGCAAAAAAGACAGTCATTAAACAGGCATTGAAATATGCACCCATAAAGACGGATTTTCAGAGGGCAATGTCATCGGATGAAACGATCAAATCGCAGCTCGCAGAGGATATGCTTATCATACCCAATGAAGTTGAATACTTACAGGAGGAAGAATGAAAAGAATTATTATTGTTACTGAAACTATCAGAATGAAGAGAATAACGGAGGCTTAGCCATGAGCATAAACAATACAACATTTACCATTGAGGAATTTTCAAACCGCTTATCTAAAGCGGTAATCGCAAGAATGCCGGAGGAAGAGCAGAGGCTCATAAGCGGAAAAGTTAGAAAAATCCGTAAAAACAACGGAGTGCTCCTTCATGGGGTTAATTTCATGAACGAGGCAACCGGCGTCGCTCCAATTGTATATGTAGACAAGATGTATGAAAGATTTTGTAACGGTGAGAGCATGGAAAGCCTTGCAAATGAAGTGCTTGCTGTTGTCACAGAGCATAAGGATGATATTAAAGAACTTCCTGACGGGATCATGGATTTTGAAAGCGTTAAAGGAAGGATCGTCCCGAAACTGATAAATGCCGAACGTAATCAGGAATTACTTTTTGAGACTCCCCATGCTCTGATCGGGGATCTTGCGGTTATCTTTCTGATCAAGATGGACAGCATAGAGAATGGTGAATGCGGCAAAGAGTTCGGAACAGTCACAATCAATGAAAACCTCCAAAAGACATGGGAAGTTGATACGGAACGTATCATGAGTACCGCTATCGGAAATATTTCTGGGGCAGGTATCAGGATCAGCAGTTTGGCAAGCGTAATTAACAATATTCTTGCAGGTGGGCTTTCTGGTGAGGAAGAGGCAGATCCTTCAGCTTATGTTTTGACGATGGGAAATGGAACGTTTGGTGCCAGTGGGGTTCTGGAGACGGAAACCATGCTTCGGTTTGCTGAGGATGTGGATTCGGATCTGTATGTGCTCCCTTCTTCAATTCATGAGCTTATCCTGATACCGTGTTCACATTACGGAGAAAATGCAGAGGGGCTACTGAATATGGTTAAAGAGGTCAACAGGACAGTCGTATCGGATGAGGATTTCCTGGCGGACAATGTCTATCGTTTCAACCGTGAAGAGAAGGCTTTGAGCTATGCACTGACCGGCGAAATGATAACGTTGAAGGCAGCATAAGGCATCATTCTCAGGGGGATATCATCAACCCCCCTGAGAAAAACCTATGCCAGGAGCTTCATATTGTAAGAAGAAAAAAGAGGTATCGAATATGGCAAAAGTATTAGGCTATGCGCGCGTCAGCACCAAGGAACAAAACTTGGACCGTCAGATAGCTGCCCTCGAAAAATTTGTTGAGCCTCAGAACATCCTTTTTGACAAGGCAAGTGGCAAAGATCTGGAAAGAAAAAGCTATATGGCTCTTAAAGGTGCGTTAGGGTTGAGAGCCGGAGACACTTTGTACATTACTTCTCTAGATCGGCTATCGAGAAGCAAAAACGATATTAAAAATGAACTGGAATGGTTCAAAGCAAATAAGGTGACGCTTAGAATCCTTGATCTGCCGACTTCTATGATCGAGGTCCCGGAAGGACAGGAGTGGATCAGGGATATGATTACTAATATATTGGTAGAGGTATTGGCATCTATGGCAGAACAGGAAAGATTGACAATTCGTAAACGCCAGGCAGAGGGTATAGCTGCCGCAAAGGCCAGGGGAAAGCACCTTGGAAGGCCCAAGATTCAAATGCCTGATTCGTTTCATCCGTATTACTCCGAATGGAAAGCGGGAAGGATAACCGCAAGGCAAGCAATGAAATCTATGGGATTGTGCAGTTCTTCATTTTACAAGTTGGTGCGGCAATATGAGGTGAACGGGTGTCGTTAAAGGCCAGTGAAATATACGGATGTTTTTTTAATGAGCGGCGGAACCTTTATGGAGAGGGTGCCGCTCTTTTTTTGGTTGGATGGAAAGGTGTACCTTTACGTAATCCATAGAATTTTTTTTAATGATATATTGACATAAGAAGAAGCCAGATGTATATTATCGGTGTTAGTAATAATTATTATCGGTTTTTGCAAGGAGATATCTCTCATGGTAACTAAAAAAATACTTTTAGAATTCGCTAATCCGAGTATCAGGGCTGTAGATTATATACAAGACATTCGGAAAGCTGCAGAGAACGCAGGACTTAACCTATACTCTAGATTTAGCGTACAACTCCAATATCCAATGCGGTCAGCGGATGATAAAGTTATGGTTGATATTAAAATTCCCGATGAGATAGCGGATGCCTTTTCTGTCGGTAATCACTTACGTGGAATATCTAACTATCTCCTTACCCATTATGAGGATCGTTACCGCGGCTTTTTGGTCGGGAAGCGGCTTCTGAATTATATAGAAGTTACGGAGCCTAATCTTGAAACCACAGGTCTTGCAGTGACAGAACGACTCGAGGCTGTTGCCTCCTTTGCAAAACTCCTGGAGCGATCAGATGAGCAGGCCCTGACTGCAATTAGTCAGATATTGGTAATCTTGAAGGAAGCAGAACAACCATAGGAATTATTTAACAACAGAATAGGAGGAATTGCAAATGAAACTTAATAATAAAGAAGAATATCTTCTGGAAATTGTGATTAGAAACCTTGTTGCTATTGCTCGTGATCAATTGCATGAGCGTGACTTTGCTGCGATATCTATTAGTCGTGATGATCTATTCGGAGAATTACCTTGCTACCCGCGACTGGCTCGATATATTTTTGAAAAAGCAAGAGAAGGTATATTTAATCAGACTTCCCAATATTCATTGGTCTTGAAACCACAAGGGGAAAAGAGCAAAGATGGGTACATATTGGCTACTGCTCGTTTTGGCAGTGTAACTGGGGTTGAACATTAAGGAGCATTCTTTATGGAAAAAGAAACGATAGTTCGGGATGAAACGCTGCCGATTGTTAAGGAAATGGATAAACAAGTAATGGTAGGTGATTATCAAACTTATCCGCTTTATAATGATGAGCAGGGAAGAAAACTTGTGGATGAGGTCATTGCTGCATTTAAGGATGAACGTATGAACATAAAGCGTTCTATATCTGCGGATATTGCTTCAACGGCAAGGGTACAAAAACAGAATGAACAGGTGATCCAAATCTGTGAGCGTGAACTACGTAGAGGAGACCTTTCAGAAGAACGTCGAGATGAACTTATTGCGACAATAAAAATAATAGCGGAATCGACAACTCATGAATGCTCGGTCAGTAGAGAATTTCAAAAAAACCAGCTTGACCAATTGCACAAATTACTGTGGCTATATTTGGGGTTAGCTGCTCTGATCGTGATTGGCGTTGTTGGAGGAAGGGCTTTGCATAGAATAGCGGCATAAAGGTGTGGCACTGAGAGAAATGATGTATCTCAGTGCTCTTTTTTTGTTCCATATGTTTCGATTGTTCCATGCCTGTGAAAAACTTTTTAATTGAAATTAAGTGTTATAAACGGCGATTTTTCTGTAAATAGGATTTCCTAAGCCTTAATGATTATGGTAGAATGAATTCTGATAAAACCGATGCATTAAGTTAAAATTATAAAATGGGGGCTGTTATGGATCTGATTGAAGAATACATTGATAATATTAAAAGGATGAAACTTTCTTTGGATGATTGTGGTGACAAAAGAAAGGTTCGTAAAAACAATAGAATTGCCGACAGGAATGTTAAAATTGCCGAGACAATCAATACGCAAGATCATTTAAAAACGCAATTTGTAAGGTTATTAGAGTCTGATAATCGAGAAATTCGCAACTGGGTAGCACATCATATGATTGAGAGAATGTCTTTTGATAAGGCTACACGACAAAAAGCTTTAAAAATTATAGAAGATGAAGCGGCCAACTCTCCGGATCCTTTGCAAAGACTTGGAAATGAAATGTGGTTAAAAAAATATTATTCCGATAATCCGGGGGACAGGTTTACAGAATAGATAAACAATTCTGATAGTTTTTTATAGATATGGAACATATAGAACGTGTGGAACATAACGGTTTTTCAATGATGTTACTATTGTTGTAAATACATATTGTGAAATTAATTAAAGTGGAAATATTACTTTGGGAGAGCATATGGCGCGGAACGTTGAGTATTCTAAAATGAAGGTCAGTGACGAGATCAGAGAACGGTGGAATAAAGAGAATGAAGATCTTAGGGAGTATTACGAAAGCCTTAAGGCTGCTGGGGAGAAGCTTTTAAAATTAAGCGAAGAAGAGCGGCAAGAGAAGTGGTTGGAGGAAGATGTCTTATGTGATCTGCTGATGGATTCGGGAGCAACACTGGATATTATCGATGAAAAAAAAGTCAACGAGAAGCCGGAGTATTCCAATAATAAGAAGTATAAGCAGTATTTAGAGGACAGAAAGAATAAAGAGCCCGGAAAGTATAATTTTAATAAAATCGATGATTCGTATGAGTTTTTTGCAAGAAGAGTCCAGATGATCTTTCCGCCGGAATTACAGATAATAATAAGCGATAAGGGTGTAATTTCTAACCCGTGTGATCCCAATAATGCTTATAAAGCTGGGTATTATCCCTATATCATACGAGAACGTATTAAAGAAATGTATGTGGAAAAAGCCAAAGAATACAAAGACAGCAAGCCGGCAGTACAAAGATATATGAAACTAGCTTATGAACAACCCTATAATGAAGAGGGACAGTACGTTTCTATCTTCGATTGTTTTGATAATAATACGGAAGAATTGTTTGACCTTTTGTACGATCATATAAAGCTGAGAGAGAAGGGGGAAAAACTGTTCAGTGATGTTGGGGGATGGATAGGAATAGATCTGAAGGTAAGGGAAAAAATATATGAGCTTATATGTAAACTCTGTGAAACATACCAGGAAGTTTGGCTGATCTCTGGTGCGCTTGAGAGAATAAAAACCTATGTGGTTGACTGCAAAAAATACTCTTTGGTGAAAAGTGTTACGGAACTCAAAGAACTGGTGGAAGGAATGGAAGATGAAGACTGGTCAGCGTTTCCTGATGAAGATATAACAAAATTATGTTCCAAGATAAATGGGATTACAAACAAAATAGAGAAAAAGGTAGCTCATGAACCGGGAGACGTAGAAACTGAGATTGACAAAATCGTGGCTCAGCTTAATGGGAAAGCATAGAAGTAAGTAAAGAATAGGTCGCAAATGTGCGGCTTATTTTTTTGCGGATTAAATGTGGCTAATTTGCGGGAAAGTATTCGAATATGAGTTTTCTTAAGGTCATGATAGGATATTCAAGGACCCGGCCGGATTCACTTAAAAATATTTTAAGGAGGTTTTTGACATGATCAGTGTCAGTAAAACATTAAAGAACGGCTCGATAATTAAGAGCCATGTTAAAACCAATATCATTACGGAAGAAACAACAGGTAATGATGTTGAAGAAGTTACTTATCGGTTCTCTTACAGGAAGCATGCTCTTGTAGAGAAAAGCATTGTATCAGAATTTTCCATTCTTGTCAAAGAGAAAGGCGGCAGTTGGAAAAAGTTTGATGATGCAAGCTATTTCGCATTGGCATTTAGCGAAAAATACAACGGGGTAAGTTTAGAATATGTACCTCGGGGGAATGAAGGCATCTCTAATGTCAACACATCAATCCTTTTTTACGGAGATGTCGTTGCAGTATGGGACGAAGCAGTTGCAGAAACGGATGAGATAATAAAGAACATTCTCATTGGCAGTACGGACGATCGAGAGGCCGGTATTGTTTGGTTAAAGACCGTCAATGGCAGAAGTACTGATCTGCTTCGTGAAATCATCGTCAACTATGGCGGTATGCTTAACAAAAACGAGGCTTTTACAACAAGATTGCTTTCTGAAAACAGGCAGTGATGCGAGTGTTTATAGCAACCTGCGCATATGCGCAGGTTGCTATATAACATGGAAAGGAGATCAATTATGTCTCATAAGAAAAAGAAAAAAAAGAAAGACAGCTGTGATTGGTATGATGCCGACTGGGAGCTGGAAGATGACTACGCTGATGTGACTGCTGGCAGTGATAGCTTTTTGAATCCTGCGATACCTGAAGATGAGTTCGAAGGTAATGCAACAGAAGAAGGTGGCTTCGTGAACCTTGAACCAGGTGACGAGTTTGAGGGTAATGAAAAAACGGCAAAACCCTGTTCCCGTTTTATGGACACACCAGAACATGGGGCATTAGCGAACGATGAGAATGCTCATCTGTCATTTCTGGGATATGACGTTGAAAACCCAATATCCATTGCGGACGATTTCTCAGAAGAAGATAAAGAGGCTGCATTTGAGCTACTTAAAAAGGAGAATAGTAAGGTCATTAAGCATGATGATGGATTTACTTCTCCTTATAATATGGCCCAAAGATTACTTGAAAAGCACCACTTTATATTCTTAGATCCACCATGGAAAAATAAAACGCTATCTTTTTTTAACGGAAGTTATTGGAATATGCTTCCCAAGGAGCGTTTTGATGCCATTGTGTATCAAGAACTGTCCTCGAAGGAGAGACATGCAATTCCAAATATATCAGGTTTCACAACCAACGTCTTTGAATTTGTATGCCGTGAGTGTATCCTCGGGTACATACAAAAGAAAGATCGTTACTATTTTTCAAATGATAAGTTTGAAAAAGTGAAGTTTTCAACAGTATTCCGTAATGGCATATACAACGCAAAAAAAGGAAAGTTTTATCCTAATGGGGATAAGAATCCTGAATTGTATCCTTACACACACGCCTTAGATGCTGATTATGTCGAGAACGGTGAGACAAGATATATGGACAAGTTGCTTTTTGACGCCTCTCATGATCAGGCAACCTTGGAATATGCCTATGAACTTCTGGGCTATATATGTATTCCGGCGCGTACCGCTAAGGCTTTCATTGTGTTGGCAGGGGTTGGAAACTCTGGAAAGTCTGTGTTTGGCGGTTTCTGCGAGAGTGTTTTTGTGGAGGATCGTGCGTTCAGAGTTCAGCCAGATCTGCTTTGCAAGCAGTTTGCGTATTCGCAGGCAGATACTGCATATCTTTACAGTTGCCTTGACATGGAGACCAAAATTGGCCTCAGTACAAAAGAAGTAAGCCAGCTTAAGATTATTTCGGGTGAAGACTCGATACGTTCAGAAGCAAAATATCAAAACCAAAAGACCGTACCGATAAGGTTTAAGTTATTACTTGCTACTAACGGATCGGTAAGGAGTGCTGATGTGGACGATGATGCTTTTTATTATCGTTTGCGTGTCTTGCCTTTCTTATATAAAACTGCACCTGAAAAAATGATCGCGGATTTGCCTACTAAGCTTCAACGTGAGAAAAGTGCAATTTTGAGCCACGCTGTAAGAAGTATTTCAAAGTGTATTAACGACTCAGGCCATATCACGTTTCATGTTTCGGAAATATCTACAGAGATGATCCGAGCATGGCGAGATGAGGGTGATTCGGATAAGGCTTTCTTCTTTGAAGCATTTACGGTTACAGGGGCTTCAAACGACATAGTTAACAAGAGCGAGTTGTATGAGGCATACAAATTATATGCGTCGATTCACCCTGACAAGATTAGGATGATAAATTCGCAATCAGCCTTAGTTAATAAGATCCAAAGCTATGACCCGGAAAGGATCAAAGCCAAGAACGTAAAGAGTCGAAAAACTCTTAATGGCGACCTCACCAATCCTGCAGCAGCAATAGCTGGAATAAGGTGGAATGAACAGTTCCTTGAAGAGATAGAAGCAAGTGCTGAGGAACAATAACAATGTAGGCTGCTAATATAAGTGACAGCATGTATTCTACACACCTATATTACACATTTGAAATATTTTAAGATTTCGAGATGATAAGGAGGAAAGCCAGCCCCTTAATGGGGCTGGTGATGAATAAAATGGCAAAGAATAAATTTTATGCTGTATTCGGGAGCAACGCAGTAGGCGTTTTCAATAATTGGGAAAGGGCTGAAGAGTCTCTTAGATGGGCAGACAAGGGAACAACAAAAGGCAGCAAATCCTATCTTGATATAGTAGAAGCGGCTATTGAAGGATATAAGGATAGAAGCGGACAAAGTTATAAAGGACCTTTTCCGATGAATTTTCTCCTTCGTAAGGAGAACATAAAGTTTTTATCGGAACATTTTAATCCCGACGATAAAATCAAAGTTGAATACAAGAACGGTAAGCCTGTCTTCGTCAAAAAGGACGAGACGTAATTACATTTGATCATCTGATTTTAAGCCGGATGTTGTAAAGTGCATTTTTAATTATTTCATTTATACATCATTTCGTTGAAAAAGCCGAGAAAGGAGGTGTCAGTCATGGAAGCATCAAACAGCGATCTCTTGCGTTTTGCGATCGACAGCGGTATGATCAGTATGGAAGAAATCCAGCGACAATTTACAATGAAAAAGGAAGCTGAAATCATAGCCAGGCATAAGGATGCAGTTTGGAAAGCGAAGAACGGTCTCATCTGCACGCATTACACAGACGCGCAAGGGAAACGTCATTTCGTAAAACGTCGCTCCATGGCTGACATGAACACTTTCCTTCTGGGGCTATATGGTCCGGATGCTTGTTCACCAAAGATGGATGAGATGTATAGACTATGGCTTAACGAGAAGCTTGAGCACGGTGACATTAAGAGACAGACCTATGACAAGTACGATAACATTTACCGGCGGTTTTTCATTAATAATCCGCTTGCGGCGGAGATTAGGAATGCTGCCTTTGCCGACATTGATGAGAGTATGCTCGACAGGCTGCTGTACCCGTCGATCACTGAACTTAAAGCGACCAGGAAGTTCTTTTCGGATGTCCTTACAATCCTGCGTGGTGTCTATCGATATGCACGTAGACACAAGTATACGACTTTCTCTGTCAGCACCTATATTGCAGATCTTGACAGAGCGACGCACCTCTTCGAAGTGAACAGGAAAAGTAAGGAAGAACTTATGTTTTCCTATGAGGAGGAAACAATGTTGCGTACTTACCTTACAAAGCAAAGTGATCTTCGATCTCTTGGGGTACTCCTTCTGTTTGAATCTGGAGCGCGCGTGGGAGAGATTGTCGCTCTCAAGAAGTCCGATGTTGACGGAGACGTGATAAAGATATCCCGAACAGAGATTAAGCGTAAGGATCCGACGACAGGAAAGAATGTTATTGCGGTTGAGGATGCCACAAAGACGTTTGCCGGAACGAGGCAGGTAGTCTTAAAGGGTGAGGGAGAGGCAATTGTAAGGCAAATCTTAAGTCTTTCAAACCCCAACAGTGAATGGCTCTTCGCAGAAGCTGATGGTCATCGCATTTGCGAGTCTGGACTGCGACGAAAGTTGTACCGGGCATGTGATGCTGTAAACATCCCAAGAAGGTCTCCCCATAAGATAAGAAAGACCTACGCAACAAATCTCATGTATGCCGGTGTCAATGAGGACATACTTAAGAACCAGCTCGGACATACGGATATTGCAACAACCCGCAGAAGCTATGTTATTGATGGTGGGGCCTCACGTGAACTTGTTCGGAGAGAACTTCAGAAGGCGGCCAATCAGTGACCCACTACTTTACAAGGGTGCCAAAAGGGTACCAATACCATTGAAATGAAAACTCAAGAAGTGCGAGAAATAGCCGTATTTCGCGGCTTTGAGGGTACCAAAAGGTACGATTCGATTCTCTCGTCCCCTGCTATGAGCCCGATAAAATCGGGCTTTTTTTGTCCCTGTTTTTAAAAGTAATCCAGAGGTAATCCACCCAAAAACAGTAATTCCAAGAAAGAAGGAGGAAGGACTGAACCGCAAAAAGGGTGGATATGAAAATGAGCTGAAGCCTTGCATTTGCAAGGCTTTTAGCATGTTTGGGGATGCTACCGGCACACTACCACTTGGATGGAGGAAAAAATGTGCATTATGCGCCGAAGGCGCTGATATACTACGCATATCAGTAATGTAAGGTGATGTCAATCACCTTACATTACTCCTATAAAAAAACTTGTCTACTCTTTTTTTTTGCACGGGCGGGACAGGTGAAAAGAGGAAGGAAAGTTATGAAGAAGGTATTGTTGATTTGCTGATGAATGACACATTAGAAATGGTGTGTTGATGAACTGAAGATGCACTTCGTGCGTATTATGCATCCTATCAGGCTGATGTAGCTCTCTATAAAGAGTATTATGCTGCAGCAGATGAGTACAGCCTGAAGCTGGCTGCTTCCTACAAGGCAAGAGCTACAGCTACAGCTACATACTACAACGAATACCTCTCAAAGAATTCATTTCTTTGGGAAAACAACAAACCGGCAGATTTGCCTGAAACCTTATCAACAGATTTCTAAAAAAGGAGAAATACCTATGAAAAAACTTATTGTACTTATGTTAACCATTACGATGATGATCACAATGTTAACCGGTTGTTCCAGCTCTGCCAAGCAGAATGGCGGTGACGCAAAGAACCCTCAGAATACCCCTGTAGCAACAAGCACGCCTGCAGCAACAAGCACGCCTGCGGCAATGCCGACAGTTGATCCTACTGATGTTCCTACAGCTACAGCTACACCTACGGTTACAGTCGCACCTACAGTGACAAGTGCACCTGAAGTAACGCCTGCAGCCACTGTAACTATAGCGCCTACATCAACACCTGTACCTACCATCACGGCAGCACCTGTAAATACGCAGGCCCCTGTTGTTACCAACGCACCTACTGCTGAGCCCACAAAGGGTGTCACTACGATTATTACAAGTGTAAATCCTATGATTCGCAAGGAAGGTAGAGACGAACCTCTGTCTAACGATTTTGACTGGTTTGATGCTCTTGGATTTGAGCAAGTTGGAGAGAAAACCTATGCTACCAGTGGTTATAGTGTAACCGATTGGTCTGCATGGGATTATGGTAAAAGGATCTATATTCCTGATGTTGTTGACGGGTATACTCAATTGTTCAGTTCTCCGAACTTTGGGGATCCCATGTTACAGGAACAGGATACCTTTATAGCATTTCGTGCGTGGGGTAGAAGTATCTTTCCTGACACCGACGATTTCAGAGAGATTATGCATAAGCGATTACTTGACATATTTAATGTAGCACTCGAGCGTAATTTTGATGGATTTGCATTTGCACAGAAGTTTATGATTAAGTGTTCCGATTATGTTAGCCTTCCTGGCATTGCCGTAGGGTTCTGGAATAAGACTAACGATGTTCCACACAAACAGGTGTATATTATGGCTCCTTGTTCGACGGAGGCAGCTATGTTTGATTACCTGCTCATTACAATTGAAACAACGGATGATAAATCTTGGGATTACTGGGAGGCCAACTGGGATAAGTATCTAACTAGGTATCAGTTAGTTTATCCGGAGTAATTCTCTTCATCTTTATAGGGTGTAGTGTTTAACAGCACTACACCCTAATTTTAAGTTTGGGCCTTTGGTGGAATTGGCAGACACGTAGGATTTAGGTTCCTATTCTTTGAGAGGGTGCGGGTTCAAATGAACGATATCCTGAAATGGCAGGGATGTTCAATGCATCCGGTCGCATGAAGACAGCTTTGACCCGAAATAATATATATGTGATAAAAGTCAGCGGGAATGATCCTGTTCGGCTTTGCTGTATTCTGTACGATACCTTGCATCGACACGTTTTGATGCTAATTTGCAAAAAGCTGTCGATTGACAGAAATCTATTCCTGTGTTAATATGACCATAGAAAAAGGGCATCACCAGTAAACGGTTAGCCCAAAATTTGACTAGTTAAAATAGCCGCGGCTTTGGAAGAGGGCGGCTATTTTTGTGCTTTCTGATTGCGTCCCAGATTATATCCAAGGCTAAAGCAGGTGAGGCAAAGTGCGATCACCGCGATGAGACTTTCAATAGTCAACATACGCATCCCCCTCCTTTCATAAACTCCGCCGTAGGCGGGTTAAAAACGGAGGGCACAAATCCCTCCGTAAGGAGGGCTAACCGTCCACCATTTAGGATTACTCCAAAGGTGATACCCATGGTGGGGATTATATCATTAACTGTGGCTTCGTGCAAAGGTTATTTGCACAAAGAAGATAAATCTGAAAAAATGACTATTCCCTCAAAAATATCTCATTTACGCTGCTCTGTAATGCCTCACTGATCTTGATCGCGATCTCAAGACAAGGGATTCTTTCGCCGGTTTCATATCTGCTTATGGAGTGTGCGTTGCAACCGGCAAGCCTGGCGAGATCTTCCTGACGGAGACCGGCATCTATTCTTTTTTGTTTGAAATTGGCTCTGACCATGTTTACCTCCGTGCATTAAATCATTGTTTATGTTCGTTTTGCTTAATAGTAAAACATGGAATGGGGAAATTAATGGACACATGAGTCCATTGACTATCACACCGCTACAAAATATAATAGCGGTATCGGTTTATATAACGGTGCAACCTGACTACCTGGTTGCGAAGAAGCGTGTGCAGTAAGCAGAGGGTGCTTCTCCTCGTCGGGATTTGCTTACTACATGTACAATTTCGGTTGTACTGGTACCAAGCCCTGTTGTTGGGCCGTCTTTTAAAGGAGATGAAGAACAATTGAACAAAGAAGACAGGAAGGTCGAGATTGTCTGTAAGGGTTGCGGCTGTCGAATCTTCGATGTCGAAACGCAGGAAGACAGTGATGGTATCGCACTTAAAGGTGTAACCATCCTCTGTCACAGATGCGGAAGAGCTTTGACGTTTAAGAGGTTTACCGAAGCGGAACTTCATCGAAAGGCAAAGCAGAAAAAGGTCAACGGTACGTTCCGTTGGCAAATGTATATCTGAAAATGAAAAGTGAATAGTGGGCCCACCTGATAAAGGCGGCTGAGAGCTCTTTTTGTTCGTATGAAAAGAGTTGCAACGAGATGTCACC
>JAEEGK010008319.1_pt1 | contig 24493 bp, 10 predicted proteins | sample 8958771 | NCBI WGS metagenome assembly JAEEGK01 (sample SAMN16246547, study PRJNA631951) | gut metagenome | biome: gut microbiome; feature: rumen; material: SC-attached | host: Bos | place: Iran: Karaj | collected 2018-10
AAAAAACTGGGAAATTTTTTAATGGAATTTTTCTATTTTTTTTAATAATAATTTGTTTGTTAATTTGAAAGATGTTATCAGCTTCTATATAGGTATTATTAGATTTTCACAATTTTTTTAAGTACAATATTTTACAGAATTTTTAAATAAATAAAATAAATACAATTAAGTTTTATTAATTGAATTAAAATATAAAAAATTAAATATAATACTTAAATGGATAAAAGCATTTTTTTTTATATTCTTTTCTTTTATTTAATTAATTATTCCCTATCTTTGCCAACTTTTACTTTTGAAAGAACAATATTCGTTTATCATAATAAAGAAATTATCACTTATATAACTATTTCTGAAGATAATATTTCATTATTAATGAATAAAGATTCAAATTCAGATTATAAAGAAATACATAGAAATGAAAAAAACCCAAAATTATTTGTTTTAACTTTATATGAACCTGGTGAATATCATTTTAGATATATTCAAAATGGAAATGAAATTGAGTTAATTCAAAAAATAAAAGTATATAAAAACTTTGAAGATTTTATTAATATTAAATCTAGAAATAATAGAAATTGTTTTTATTTGAAAGAAAATCTTGAATATGAAATCGAAAATAATGAAAATAATGATTTATCTAATATCAATTTATGGTTATATCAAGAAAACAATGAAATTACAAATTCAGAAGAAGTATTAATTCAATTTTCAAAAGTTTCAAATAAATATATTTTAAATACAAATTCTTTAGAATTATCTATTGGAACATATAATTTACTAATTACACAAGGAAATTATATTGAAGAATATCTTTCTAAATCAAATTTAATTTATTTCACAGAAATAATTCCTAAATCTTATTTTTATGCCTATTCAAAGAAATTATATTTAACAACAAGTTGTAACATATTATACATTGATTTAATTTTAAAAAATGAAGATAAATCAACTAACATCCAATGCAATGAAAATTCAATTTATAATAAAACAAATAAACAGTTTTTATGTGAATTTACAAATAATATTTCTGTAGGATACTATGATTTCTTTTATGATTCAATTCAATTAGGAGAAAATATTTTATCTTCAGATAATATAAATAATATCATTTATTCTATAGATACATCAGTAATCATTTATTTAGGATATAATCAAATAATTATAAATTCAAGTGGTTTTTTTGATAATTATAATATTGAAAAAATTGTGGTGATTATCAATGGAGAAAAGAAGGAATTTTTTGTAATAAAAGATTACAATGAGAAAAAAGATTTTTTAACATTATTACTAAATATTAAGAAATTCGATGAAATTATTTTTTCACAAATTAAGAGAAAATTAGAAGATTATGAAATAGATAATCCTCCTTCAGAAGAAGAATTAAGTTTTTTTTTTCCTTTAAATACAAAATTATTTATTCAATCAGCGTTTGATAAATTTAAGGTAAATCCAGAATATGTTTTTATATATTATAATCAAAGTGATAAATATATGAAACAATATTCATTATATTCTGATTTTGAATTAATCTTTGATGAATCAAACGAAAAAGATATTAATTATTATCAAAATTATTTCTGTCCTAATAATAGTAATAGACAGTTTTATTGTGATTTAAATAATTCTTCTGGAAATATAATTAAAGCAAAACTTGAAAAAGTTAGTGAAAATGGGGATATAATATTAGAAAACACTTATTCTGAAAGAAAAATATTATCTCCAATAATATATAACATAGAAAATTTATGTCAAAATATTCAAAAATCTATTCCAGTTAATCCTATTTATTTAACTTTTAAAGTCCCTAAAAATAAAAATATTAAAGTATTTTATAATTCAGCATTTTTAAATGAATCATCAATTTCAGAAAAAGAACATGTTATTATTCAATCATTTACTATTACTTCACCAATTAATGAATCAGAAATTAGAGTTTATACATCAAATGAAAATTTTAAGTCTTTTAAAATTGAATTTTCAAAAAATGATTTTCCTAATTTCACTTATAATTCATTGAATATCAATAAATCTTATTCAAATTTTACTATTCCTTTTAATTCATCAACAAGGGAATTTTCAAGTGATTTAAAAAATGGAAAATTCTATTTTAAAAATTTAGAATCTTATTCATCATGTAGTTATAATGAAACCTTAAATGGAATTTCATGTAATATTCAAACTTTAATAAATTCAACATATTATTTATATTTTGAAAATATATGTTTAGAATCAATTAAATTAAATTTTAAAATTATTGGTGAATCATTAATTAATAATCCTGTATTTCAATTAAAAATAAATGGAAATTTTTTTTTAATTTCTAATCAAATGGAGAAACCTTTTTTTATTGATATATTTAACGCAATTGATATTGCAAATATTTATTTAAATGATACTTTAATAGCAGAGGGACCTTTTGAAAATAACAAAATGAGATTTTATTATAATTTTACAAATATTGGAAACTATGAAATTTATTCAGAAAAAAAAAATGATTCTGAATATAACAAAAAAATTAGAAATAATCCAGAAAAATATTGTAATAATCATGAAATTAATGAATGCCTTAATCTTCATAAACATTCAATAATATACGTGAGAAATACTATTAATGATTTTTTTCCAAATTTTTATGTAGCTCCACCCTGTTCTTTGGACTATAAAAGTTTTAAACTTTATGTTTCTAAAACTGCTGAATCTTTTTCAGTAGTTAATAATAACTATCCAATGATTAAATTTAAATCACTTTCAATTTCATATAAAGATTTATCAGATTCAATAAATACTTATGATTTAAATTCATATTTAATCTATGATTCAAAAAAAGAATATTCTATTAGTGTTTTAGACTATAATGATGCAGATGGAAGAACAAAAATTTTATATGAAAATTTTTTTTTTAATTATTCAAATATATTAATTGAAAATCCAACTTTTAGAATCAACAATTACATTAAATTTAAAGGTGTTACTTGTGAGCATGGAAATATCTCAATTAGAAAAATGAATGGTCAAATTATAAATAACAATTGTTTTTTATTTGAAAATGAATTAAATTGTGAAATAATAGAAGACATTGTTGGAAAAGTTAATATTTATTTAGGTGAAAATAAATTAGATTCAACTTATATTTCAAAATCATTTTCTGAAGCAGTTTTTTCCTTAAGTAAATCAAAATTAGAATTAGGAGAAAATGAAATAACTTTATCTTCATCAAATTTCTATCTTCCTTTAATTAAAAAAATTATAATATTTGATAATAAATATAAATATAATCAAGAAATCTTTCTAAATTATAATAATTATAAAGCGGATACTAATAGTTATAATATTAAATTAATATGTTTTCCAGATATTGAAAATTATACTATTCAAGTAATTGATGATAATAATGAAAAATATGAATATGTTTTAAAAATTTTAGATAAAGATGTATATTTTGAAATTAATGAAAATTATTTTATTTTAGGAAATTCTCCTCAATATGCTCAAATTACAATTCAAGGTAGTCAATCTGGGAAAGTTCAGGGAATTTATTTGAATCAAGATACATCAAAACCATTTATCAAAAAAGACAATAAATTTTCTTTTCTTTTGGAAGAAAAAGGTGTTTTTGATTTTGGATTTTCTGTTGAAGGAGATAATTATTTACATATATATAAAATACAAGATATGAAAATAACAGTGGCTTTAAATATATTTGATGTTTTAATTTTTATACCTCCAAATCCATTCATTTTAATTGATTTAGCCAAAGAAGAATTAAAATTAGATATTATCCCATATTATGGATTTAATTTTGATATAATATTAAATTTATATGAAGAAGGAAATGAAAATAATAAATTAGTTTATGAGCATAAAAAAGCCACAAGTCTTTATAAATTGCCAGATGAAGATATAGAAAACTTAAAGACAAATATTAATTATTATTTTACCATTTCAAAAGTTGATAATAGAAAAATATTATACAAACAAAAAATAATTTTTAGTAACATTAAAATAGAGCCTTATTATTATATTGATGATTATATATATATTTATAATATAAATAAAAAAATAGAATTTTTAACAATTTCAAATGAAGGGAATGAAATTTATGAATTAGAAAATCAAAAATTAATTTCGAAAGAAAATATTTTATATATTTCAATTCCCCAAAATATTACAAAATTCGGAAAATATACAATTCAAATTGATAGAGATAATTTTGCTTCTTTTTTTTTTAGCAAAAGAATAAATAAATCAGATTTTGAAATATCAAATTTGACTAAAAAGAATAGAATAATAATAACTTCTCCTAATTTTTATTTACCCAATATAGAAACAATTGAAGTTATTTCATATTCAGGAATAGTTATAATATATAATTCAACAAATTTTATATTATCTAACAATAAAGATAAATTAATATTAACTTTAAATGTTAATGAAAATGAAAATTATAGTTTAACAAAAATAAAAAGCAATCAATATTCAAATAAAGAAACAAACATTAAAATTATAAATAAAGAGATTATTTTAAATGAAAATGTTCCTTTTATTGTAAATAATTTTATTGCTGGAAAATTTAGCGATAATAATGAATTATCCATTTCCATTATATTCCAATCTTATATTTCAAATATGGAAAACTATATTACATTTAATGGTCAAATTGCTGAAAATTGTGAATTTGATTCTGATTCTGAGGAATATATATATACTTGCATTTATTCTTATTTTAGAGATGACAAAAAAATAGAAATTACATATAACGATGATTTAAATAATGTACAATATATTTACATTTATTATTTAAATTTTACTTCTGGAAATCAGTGTCAGTTTATTTCAAATTTAAATGATATAAGCTTTTTACTTGAAATTGATACATCTATTAATGTTTATTTTGATGATATTCAATTAGAAAAAGATAATTTAATGTATAGAATTCCATCTTCTTATTTAAAAGAAGGAGAACATAGTCTTTACTTTAAAAAAAATGCATTAAAAACAAAAATACAAAGTAAAATTAATATATATAAAGACAATAATGTTGAGAATGTAAATTCATCGTTATTTGAAGGAAGTGAAAATCAAATAATTAATATAAAATTCCAAAATGAATTAGTATTAATTAAAAATTCTTTTCTTACTTTAGAAGATTCGAATAATATAATTTATTCAAAAAAATGTATTTTATTAACAAACAAAAAAGAAATAACTTGTGAATTTGATTTATCATCTGTTTCTAAAGGTTCTTATAAACTTTCATATTTAAATGATTGTGGAGAATATATAGAAATTCAAAATGTAAATGTTTCTCCTTCTTTTACTTTAATTAATATTTCACCATCTTTTATTAATCTTGAAAAAGTTGAAAATTCAATTGAAATTCAATTGACTTTTTCATATGAATTTGAAAAAAATAATTATCAAGAGAAAATAATATTTATTGATGATCTAACAAAAAAAGATACAATCATATTTGAAAAATTTAATATAAATTCAAATATTATAAAAATTTATTATACAAAAGAAGAAAAAATAATATCAGGAGAATATTTAATTAAAGTTATATTAGAAAATGGAAATATTTTGATGAACAATAATAAAATTAATTTCATTCATGATTTAATTTTATATGAAATAGCTCAAACATGGATAAAAACAAATAAAATTGAAAAAATTCCAGTTATTTTCACAACTCAATTAAATCAAAATTCCATCAAAAAAGTGGTATATGAAGATAATTCTATTCTAAATTTTGAAATTTTTAATAAAGACCCTAAAATTTTAATTATTTTCACATCTTCAATTCATTTATCGTTAGGAGAACATATTTTCTTCATTCATACATTATCAAATAGTTTATTCTTTAAAATAAAGGTTATAGAATCTAATGAAATAGTTGTTAACCATTTACTAATTACACATTCTTTTGATGGAGATGCTTATTTATTTATTTCAACACCTGAGTCTATTTCAAAACTTTATTATAAAAATGACGTAATGTTAAAATCAAAACAGCTTTATCCTTTTTGGAAAGATTCTAAAATTTTTATTTATAAAACAAATGAAACATATGAGTCAATTGAAATTTCATATATTAAAAATAAAGATGACAAATTAATCACATATAATAAAAAAATATATTTTATAAGCAATATATTTAAGATTCTTAATTTAAATATTCCTTCTTGTCTTGCTAGTACATGTGGCATTTTTGATATAATAGAAAATAAAATAACTGATAATATTTATTGTTTTAACTTGGAAATTCCTTTATCAAATTCTTATAATGAGTTAAAAAATTTAGTTGTGTTTCAATTAAAATCTTTTTCAGGTAAATATCTAAATTTTAGTATAAACAGTAATAATTTATCATTATATAATTCTGAAAAGGGCATTAATACATTAATAATTAAAAGGCAAGATGACAATAAAATAATTGGTTCACAAACAATATATTTTACAGAATTTCAAATAACAAATTATTCTTATTATGAGGGGGAATTGAGCGAATATCCATTATGGATTAATGTTAATACTGAATGTATTCCATCTGATTTAAATATAGAAAATATTAATTATACAATAAAAAAAATCAATAAAGAAGAAATGAAATTTGATTTTGGAAATCAATCATGCTCAACGGTTAATATTTCATATTCTTCTACACTATTTTCATTCAATTTTTATAAGAATTATAAATTTTTTATTGAATGTAATGATATATTTGATTATTCTGAAAAAGTTTATAACGCATTATGTGACTATAATTTAGATTTGGAACCTGAAATTAAAATCATAAAAATTATTTTGAAAAAGAACAAAACAAATTTAGAACTGTATGAAAAATATTCAGAAATAACTTCATTCGAATGGGCAAACACATATAACAATGAAAAAAAAATTAAATTAAAAATATATTTTGAGCAATATGAAAGATATTTATACGTTGATTCTATTGTTTTTTCGAACGAAAAGTCTATTAAACTAAATAAATATAAATATTTAGAAAATACAGATTTATATATGAAATTTGCAGACCAAACTATAGAAAAAAATATATTCATTTCATATTTAGAAAAATCAACAAATGAAAATTATTTTGAATTTATAGGGAATGAATATTTTGGTTTTCATTCTGTAATTAACTTCTATTCTCATCATAGAGCATTATCAATGGAATGTTTTTATAAAGGTTGTTATAATTATCAAAACTTGATTTTCCCTGATTGCTATTATAGAGGAGCAATTTCGATAAATTTTATAACATTTCAATTATCAAAAAATATTTGGTATAATGATATTGAAAATTCATTAAGTTTAACTTTACATTCAAAAATAAGTTTAGATATTTCAAAAATTATAATAAACTTAATTACAAAAGAAAAATTTGAATCACCAAAATTTACACATAATTCTACAAAATTTATTGATAATTTTTATACTTATACTTTTTTCATTAATTCTTCAAAAGTTAATTTAGGGGATTATTACATAAAAATAAATGAAAAAGTGTTTAAGTCAACATCAATTAAAGTATTAAATAATCCAAATAAATTGATTAATGTTTATGGAAATTTAATTGAAAACAATTGTAATTTAATTTTTCAATTCGATAAAATTGTTATAAACCCATATATTTCATTAAAAAATGAAAATCAAAATACTTCTATTATAGGAAATTGTTTTATTATTATTGAAAATAAAAATCTTGTTCAATGTGAATTTCAAATCCCTAATAATGAAACAAATAATTTCACTGTTTTTTATTATCATTCATTATTAAAAGAAATTTCATCTAATTATTCATTATTATTAAAACCTTATAATGGGGAAAATCTTTTAAATTCCAAATCAACTTTGTTAGAAGATATAAATTATTTAAAACCTATTAATTTGGAAATCAATTTAAATAATATTCCAAAAAAAATTATTTTTTTTAATTTAATCACTTTAAATGAATATGAGTTAGATTTTAATATTAATGAAAATTATTTGCAAATTAATATTCCATCTTCATTGAAAATAGGTAAATTCTTAATTGTCTTTGATTATCAAAATTATAAATATTTTACAATGATTAAGATTATTTTATATAATTCATATGGAAATATTTATCCAAAATTTAAAACTAAAAATAACCAATTAATAAGTAATGTTGAAATATATCCAAATAATGAAGATTATTATAATATAGACAATATTTATGAAATTAAGGTTAAAGATGAAGTCATTAATTTTTCAAAAGTTAATGGAATTATAATTTTGGATAAAAATTCATTAGATGATTCAAGACAAATTTTCTTTTATGATGGAATTTTAGACCCTATTATTGATATTAATAGTATCTCAATCCCAAACAAAATTTTTGTGTTTGATGATTTTTATAAAACTATTGTTGATGGAATCAATGAAAATAATGTTAATCTTTTTAAAGAAATAAAAACAGATAATGAAGTCTATTTCAAAATAAAATTTGAATCAAATAACAAATTTTTAATACTTGATAAATCAAAACAATTACCAGAAATAACTTCAATGATAACTAAAACAAAAATTCATTTTATTTTATTTTGTGATGAAGAATATAATTTTGGTGACAATGAATTTGTTCTATTAAAACCTGAAATCCTTGAGCAATTTTCAAAAGGAGAAGATGTATATTTTATAAATGGATTTTATTATATCCCTCAAAAATATGATTTTTTTTCTTCAATAACTACAAATTATTTATCCTTAATAATGGACCCAAGTAATTATTTTCCATATTCGATTATTATTCATTCTATTACAAAGGAATATTTGAAAATTTCACTTGAATTAAATGTTCCAATTTATTATGGAAGGAATAATCAAGAATTTGGAGAAGATCAAATTATAGAAATAATCGATGGTGGGGTAGGGAATTTTTTGTATTTTGAAAATAGTATAGGAATGATTTTTAAATATAAAACCATCAATATTATAGAAAAATGCCCTTTAAATGCAATAACTGATATAGAAAATGGAGATTTCATTTGTAAACAATGTGATAATAAACAATTTCTTCATGACAGAGATTATTGTGGCGAAAAATGTTCTTCTGAAGAATATTTATATAAAGGAAATGCCTGTTTAAAAAGTTGTTCTGATAATAATTTATACTTTTTTGGAAAAAATTGTTATGATATATGTCCAAAAGAATATGGAGTTTATCTTGTTATTTCCAAAGAATGCTATAAATGTGCTGATGAAGGAAAAAAAAAAGTTAACAATCATTGTAAAATATGTAAAAGTAATAAATGTTCTAATAATTTATTTGACTATACAATTGAGGATGAAGAAGATGATGAAATGATTGAAGAAGAAACCATTAATAAGGATGAAGAAAAAGAATTAAATGAAGAAGAAGATAAAAATTTAGAAGAAGAAAATAAATTAGAAGAAGAAAATAAATTAGAAGAAGAAAATAAATTAGAAGAAGAAAATAAATTAGAAGAAGAATTTAAATTAGAAGAAGAAGAAGTTAATTTTTGTAACAATTATTTATGTTATAATGAAGGAAAATGCATTATTAAAAACAATAAACCTATTTGTGAATGCAAAGAAAATTATGAAGGTAGTAATTGTGAAAATAGAATAAAAACAGAAGAAGAAAAACAAATGAATACTTTAATAGATTCATTTCTTCAAGAAACATTTGAAGAAAGTACAAATGATATAATTGATTTAGATTTAAATAACCCAGATACTATTATCATTGTTCAAAATTTAACTAATTTTTTTTCTGAACCAACTCTTGTTTCAACTGTTCCAAAATCGACCCAAAGAAAAATTATTCATTCTGTTGATATGATGATTATGAGAATGATTGATGGAGAAGTTCCTGTTCATAATAACATAATGAAACTAATTGATTTATCATTAAGTTTGAATTTAAGTATTTTAAAAAATAAAAAAATTTTAAAATTAAGAAATATTTTTGAGGAAAGTGACGACAAAGAGGAAATTGATAATGTAATAAAGTTGTTAGAAAATTTAGAAAAAGTATATAAAAAAATGACTTTAGAAGATATAGAAAATGGAATTTATAATATTTATAATTCTGAAATAATGAATCAATCAAGTGGAATTTATATTCAAAGATACTCAAATTTAAATTCAAGTATAATTGAATTTAAAAAACAAACAATCAATAATAATTTAACTTATGTAAATTTATCAGAATGTATAAATGATAATTTAAATACTTATTTATATATTTCAATAAATATACCAAGTGTTATTGCAAGTCTAAATTTAGGGAATGTAAATTCAAATTCTATTTTATTTTCCGCATATGATTTAACTAATAAATTGGAGATGAACCTAACTTCATGTGATAAAATTAAAATTTATTTTTCTCTTCCTGATTTATTTAATATATCATCTTACTCTTATTTTAAAGAAAAAAATATTGATATTTATAATTATGAAGATGAAGCATTTACAAAGAAATGTTATATTAATTCAAAATTTGAGAAAGATTATCCAAATAATTATAGAAGAACAAAAATATATTCTGGAAAAGAATTTAATGGATTAAATAATTGTAATTATGAAGAAATAGATATTAATGATAAAAAGGTAATTATGAATTGTAAATATTCAGAAAATGGTTATGGATATATTTATCAAGATAAAAAACTTGAAAAAATCAATAACAATTTTATTCCATTAAAATGCTCTTCTTTAATTTCATCATTGTTTAAAAAAATAAATTATGCTATTATTGTTTATTTAATAATATTCATATTTATTTTATTATTTTCAATCTACTCCTGTATTCAAAAAAAGAAAAAATTAAAAGAAAATAACGATAATTCACAATCATCAGAATCCAATAAAATAATTAATAACGAAAATATAGATATAAAAGAAACAAAATTATCAAATCATAATAATGGAAATAATTCTTTTTATATTATTTTTAAAGATATTTTCTTAAATACTCATCCTTTATTTTCCATTTTTTCCAATAATCAATTTTTCTTTTCTTATTTATTCTTTTCATTTATATTGATTAATTATTTTGGATTTAATGCAATATATTATTCTGAGACTCAAATTGAAAGAAGAATAAATGATAAAGATTCTTATTCAATAATAAATGAAATAACAAAAATAGTACTATCACTTTTTAGTTCGATGATTCTTACATTATTATTAAAAATAATCTCAAAATATTGTTCTAAAATTGTTAGTTTTATTTTAATAATAATAATTGGTATATTCTTTTCCTTTTATTCATCTATATTTTGTATTTTATATAAATATACTCAAAAAATATGGATTATTTCGAGTTTTGTCTGCATTTTTTTAGATTTTCTTATATTATCTCCTATTTTAATTTTATTTTTAACATTTATATCTATGAAATGGGTGAAACTTTATTCAATTATTAAAGATTTATTTCCTTTTTAAAAATAAATATATAAAATTTATACTTATTTAATAATTGGGTATTTTCACTTTAATAAAAAATATAAATATTTTTATTTTTATTTATTTTTTTTTCTTTGGTTAATATAAATATCTTAAAAAGAAATAAAATTTATAATTTGATAAATATAAAAATTTCATGTGATAAGAATATAAGTATCTAGACTTAAAAAATATAATTATCTGGATAGAAATTTTTGAGTTATTGACATTAATAATATTTTTCTTAATATATTTATTATAATATTATTAATGTTTGAAATAATTATTATTTTTGAGCTCTAAATTCATTTTATATTTAATGTAAAGAATGTGATTATGATTAAAAATAAGAAAAAATAACTTTTTTTCATTATTTTGTTGAAAGTATTTTTTAAACTTTCATATTTACTATTATATTTATTAAAATTTTAATTTTTATTTTCAGGACAACTTCTATTATAAGGAATCTTAATATTAATATCTTAAATAATGTTTTTATTTTTAAATTTTATTTTTTTTAAATAAGCAATATTATAATTATTTTGTTTGTTCTCTTTCAATATTTTTTTGTCATATTTTCCATATTTAAAAATATCATTATATTATTTCAATTTTTGATTTAAGAATTTTAATTCATTTTTATCTTTTTCTTTTATAAATTTTAATATATTAACACCAAAAAGAAATAATAAAATTTATTATTTAAAAAAAAATATCAAATAAAAGACTATTTTTCATTTTTTATCTAATGTATCAATTTATATTATGAATAAATTTATATTCTTTAATAGCATTTTCATAATCAATATCGTCAAAAATCATTTCTTGAGTTAATTTTTGATTTGTCATTGGGTCTGTATCATGATTTCTTAACCAATCTAAGATAGCACTTTTTTCATAATAATGACCATAAGTTGTTATAACTGGATGCTCCATATAATTTCCTGTAATTGGGCAAATCCCCCAATCATCCTCTTCTTCATTTTCTTGATTATTATAATTATTATTTATAATATTATTATGAGAACTATTATTTAAATTATTATTATTTCTGTTTCTTTCAGGATTGTTTTCATTTTCATTAATATTTTGATTATTTTGATAATGAGAATTGAAATATGAAATTCTCCTTGATCTTATATCTTCAATGGGATTTCGTTCTGATTCTCTTATAGGTTCATTATAATTATAGTTTTGTATATTATTGGGAATATTTATATTATTATAATTCATATAATTATTAGAGTTAAATAAGTTATAATTATATCCTCTGTTATTTATATTATTCCTATCATTATTAGGAATGAACATTTTTTGCATTCCATTTTTCAAATATATACCATTGGGGGATTTTATTATTTGTTGATTAGGACCATTTTGCATTATCATATGGGAAGAATTGGGATTTGAATAAATCATTTGTGAACCATTTTGAATTAACATGTTTGTAATTATCTTTTTATTAAATACTTTATTAACTATTTTAAAACTTTGATACAAAAAAATAAGATGAGAATTTATACCTTATTAATTTATTCTATATAATTTATTTATATCTATAATAATTAATAAATTAAAACAAAGAACACAAACAATCTAACTAAAACAAATAAAAAACAATAATTATTCCAAATTAAAATTTTGTTGAATATAATTTTTAATCTCTTTAAAAGAAAATCTTTTCTTTTCTTCAATTTCAAGCATTCCTAAAACTAAATTTTGCATTTTATTTGAATAATTTCTTCTAATGGCTCTTTTCACAATTTGATTAATAATTATCATACTATTTACTTCTCTAATATCATTTAAAACTTGTATGGAAAGAGTCATAGAATATAAAAGACAAAGTCCAAAAGAAAAAACATCACTTTTATAAGCATTATGTAAAACATCTTTTTTTCTATTTTTTAAACAATTATATAATATAGGACTCATATATAATTCACTTCCTCTTAAAGTGCATTCTTGTGATTTTGCTTTTAAATTTTTTGCTTCTCCAAAATCAGCAACTTTAAAAATATCATTTGGATAAATCAATATGTTTTGAGGTTTTATATCTCTATGAGCAATTCCTTCATTTTCTAAAAATAATAATGCATTTAATATTTGATTTAATATCTTTATAATTTCTATTTCTAAATAATAATTTTTTTTTTGTGCTCTTTTTTTTATTTCTTTATTCCAATCACTTAAAGCTAATTCCATTAAAACATAAATTGAATATGTTGTAGAATCTAAGCATTTATATTCTATGTTGTATATTTTCATTATATTTTTATGTTTTTTTGAATATACTAATTCAAATTCTTTTTGAAATTGTTTTACTTCTTTTATGCCATTACATATTATTTTTTTTAATGCAAATTGTTCATGAGTTAATTCTTTTTCTATTAAATATATTTTACCAAATGAACCTTCACCAATTGGATTTTTAAATATAAACTTTTCAATATTAAATGTAGGAATTCTACCTTCTTTTATAATTAATTTGATTTGTTGAGGAGATGTGAAAATTTCATTATTTTGGCTTATTAAAGTTGAACTAGTGAATGAAAATTCATTAAAAGTTGATTCCCTAATTGATTGTATTTCATACAGATTTTGTTTTTGATTTTTATTTTTATTTGGTTCTAAAGTTTTTGGTGGAATTTTTTTATCTTCGAAATTATCTTTTTTTTCTTCTTTGTCTTTTTCTTTTTCCTTAAAATAACTTAAATTTTGTCCTTTATTAATTAAATTTAAAGGTTTCATAATTCTATTAAGATTATAAATTTCTCCTCTTTCATCTCTAGATTTTGATTTTAAAAATTGATCTCTTCTATTTATTGTTATTTTTTTTATTTCATTTAGTTGATAATCTATTTTTTGTTCATTGTTTTTTGAAATAGAATTATTATTTGTATCATTTAATTCGATATTTTTCAATTCTTTATTACTTATTCCCACACTAGAATGATAATTAGGAATATTTAATTTTCTATAATTTAATTTTTCTTTTGAAAAATTAGATTGAGAATTACTTTTTTTGTGATTGTGTGCTTTACTGTTTGAACTTGTAAGTCTTGGTTTCCCATCTCTTTCTTCTAAAATTTCAATTAAAGTTTGATATTGCTTTTTTCCTTTACTATTGCTGTGGTTATTTTTAATTTTATTTTTATTTTTTGGAATATTATTAAAACTTTTATTTTGGTTAATTGAAGGAACTAAATTTATAATTTTATCATTGCTACAATTTTTCAAATTACTTAAAGTATTATTATTTACTCCAGAAGCATTTCTAACTAAAGAATAATTATGATCATTTGAATAATTTCTATTATAAGAAAAAAAATTTACTCCTCCAGAACTATTTCTAATTCCTTTGTTAGAATTAATATTTTCAATATTATTACTTAAAATTTCAGCATTAAATGATATTCTTTTTTCTCCAGTCATTCTTCTTATGGATGAATATTTTCCTTCTATTAAATATTCTTTTTTATTAAATATTTTTTCCCAAGAGTTATTTAAACTTTTAAATCTCTTTTTACATAAAGGACATGTCCAAAAAAATTTATCAAAAAAATTCATTGCTTTACATTTAGAACAAACGATTATATCTTTTTTATTTAATATTCCTTTATATAATTCACCATTACATCCTTCTTTATGATAAAATATTAAATCTTTTGGATTTATTTTACAGCAAGGTAATTCATTTGGATATATTTTTTTTTTAAAAAGTAAAGCAAGTTTAATTGATCTTTTAATAACTTGCATTTCCATAGGATTAAATATTTTAGCATCACTTTTAAATTCTTTTTTACAATTTGCACAATTCCAAATTATACTATGTGGTTTTGCTTTAAAACCACAGTTTTGATTTATACATATTAAATAATTTGCTTTTAAATCTAAATATAATGTATTTTTACATTTTAAACATTTCATTGTATCATTTATTAAATTTGAACAATGATATTTCGCCCATGTTGCTGGTAAAATATTGGAATTTTCTTCTTTTGGTAACGTACATGAAAAATAATCGTTTTTACAATAATTACAATATAATAATATTTTATGAGAAAAATAACATTTTTTACAATTAATACATATTAAATGAGTTATAATATCTATATTTTTTTCACTTGATATTTCTATTAATTTTGAATTTGAATATTCACAAGAATGAAATGCATATTCATCTGTATAAATACAATGCTTTCTATAATGTTTTAAAAAAGCAAATTTTTTTGGGTTTTTTTGATAATCACTCCATGCATCTGATAATATTTTTAAATTTTTTTGATATTTTTCATTTATATCTTTTTCAACTCCTTTTAAAATGCTTTGAAAATCTTCGTCTGATATTTCTTTATTTGAATAAATTTCTTGTAAAATAATTTCTGATGTTGAACGTATTTCTTTTAAGAAATCTTCTTTATTTTTTATTAAAATAAACGGTAATTCATCATCAAATTCAGTATTATAAATTTCAATTATTTTATTGTGAGAAGGATTGTTTAATTTATGATTTTTAATATCAGTTCTTGGTTTTGGAGGAAAATTTATTATATTTGTAAAAGGTGAACTTAATCTTTTTTGTTTTATAATGTTTGATTGATTATTATTAGAAATAGGAATATTCATTTTTGAAATTTTTTAAATTAAAAAAATTAATTTTAATAAATTAGGTGTTTAAAAAAAATTATTCTTTTTTTAAAAAAGTTAAATTAATAATAATTTTATTCTTACCTTTAATAATATTTATTTCTTTTATGAATAAAAAAATCATTCAAATTTATGAAAGAAAATTTAAGATATATTTTAACATCTAAAAAAAGATTCATCAAATTGATAATTCTTAAATTAAAAACTTCTTAAAAATACAATTTAAAAAATTTTAAAAGAAATCTTATTATTTAGTTTAATATTCTCATTTTCATCTATATTCAAAAACATATTAAATAAATTTTATTTTAAAAATAATTTGATTATTATAAACCAAAAATAAACATATAAATAAATAAACAATAAAAAATATCTTTTTAAATATTTTGCGAATTTGAAAAAAGTTTATTAAAAACAATTAATTTTTAAATAGAGTTATATTGGAAAATTTTTATATATTATTATTATTTTTTTAATATTAATAAAAAATTATTTTAACTATTTAATTTCCTTTTTTTTAAAAATTTTCAAAATTTGTGTTTTTGAATTTTTTATCCTTTTTTTTTGAATTCCTTGCATTTGATGGATTATAAAATTTTTTAATTTCATGAGCTTGTATTCTTAAACTATTAATATAATCTTCTTTGTATTTATTTTTAAATGTTGAAGTTGATAGTAGTTCTTCTAAATTTAAAGTATTCTTACTTTTTCCATATTTTAAGTATTTCTCTTTAATTTCTTCCTTATTTCCATATACAAACATATCATAAATAACATTAAATTTTAAATCTAATAATTCATTGATTAATAAAGCTTTATTAGATTTTGTTCTTAATTTCCTGATTTTACTAATTTCTTTTATATTTTGGTCTTTATCTTTTAATTTATATTTTTCATTTAATGGATTCGAAAATATTTCTCCTAGATTTTTCTCAAAAAAATATATGTTAAAATTAATAGTAATATCAGATGTTATTTCTTTACAAATTCCTCTTATTTTTCTTCTTTTTATTTTTCCAAATTCTAGAACCATGCAATCATTAATTAAGTTTAGGGCAAATTTAATTGAATAAACTCTAATTTTTCTCACCATATTATCTTGGGAATTAAATGAATGAACATTTTTTTTTGTATGTTCTTCGATTGTTTTTTCTTTTTTTTTTCTTCCAAGAATCTTTTTCTCAACTTTGAAAGTGATGATACTGTTTGATATTTTATTTTTTTTATTAATATTATTATCATTATTATCATCATGAACAACAATATAATTTATTTGATCAAAACTATTTTCTAATATGTTATTATCTTTTTCTTCTATTGGAATTTTTGGAAAATTTGTGTTAGTTCTTGTTTTCTCATTATCAATGTTTTCATATTCTTTTTTCTTTAAATCATCATCTTGAAATTTAACATTTTCTTTATTTTCATTGGATTTTAATGAACATTTATGAACTTCTGTATCATTAATTATTTCTATTTGTTCCAAAAAATATTCAGAGCTTTTATCCTCAAATTCGTCACCAAAATTCAACATTTTTTTTATCTTTGATAAATTATTTTATATATATATTAAAAATTGGAGAATTTTTGGGAGTTGAATAAGAAAATATTTTATTTAACATAATAAATCATCATTTTAATTAATATGATATTTTTTGATTTAAAAAAATTATATAAGAAAAAAAATTTTAAAATAAAAAGAATATATAATCATATATTAAAAGAAATTAAAATTAATTCATTTTCTTTATTTAAATTATAAAAAATTAATTTTAACCCCTTTTTCATGAAAATTTATCTAATAAATAATACCCAGCTGTGGCATAATTTATATCATTTTTATTAATACAATCAACAACATATTTTTTATTATATCCTAACTCACATAATTCTGATAGGGCTTTATCATTTATTGTATTATTATTTTTATCATCTTTATTTTCTCTTCTTGAACTTAATCCTTCTTCCATTTCGTTAAAAGGGGAAAAAGGTTTACTTTGAATTTTACTATAATAACTTCCATTATATGGAGAAATATCATTATTTTCTTTTTTTTTCTCATGAGAATCATTTGGTGAAATTACCACTCCATTATCTATTTCTCCATTATTATTTAATTCATAGTTTCTATTTAATTCCTTTACTTTTACACTAAATTTTATTACATTATTTTTTACAATTAATTCTTTATTATTATAATCATCTTCACTGTTTTTTATTTTTGTATTATTAATAATATATTTATTTTCTTCTTCGGACATAGAAGAATTAAAAGGAGCTAAAATTATACTTTTGGTATTAATATTTTTATTTTCCGTTTCTTCTCCTGTATCTAAATTTTTTAAATCAAAATTTTCAATAATATCATCTTTATTATTAATATCTCTATAATCTACATTACTTTTAGCCAAAAGAACTCTTTCAGCATTTGTAAACAAATTATAATTTTTAGTATTACTAACATCAACATTTACTAACCAAGGATGATTTAAAATGCTTTGAACAGAAATTCTTTTTCTTGGATCGACTTCTAATAAACATTTAATTAAATGTTTAGCATCATTTGAAATATCATTAATAACATTAAATTTACCTTTCATAATTAAATCATGTAATTCATTTAAATTATTTCCTTTAAAAGGAACAGTTCCACTTAACATTGCATATAAAACAACTCCAGCAGACCAAATATCAACTGAAAAACCTTCATAACCTTTATTTTTTAAAATTTCTGGTGCAATATATGCTGGAGTTCCACATTGTTCATACATTTTATCATTTAATGATATTTTCTTACTAACTCCAAAATCACAAATTTTAATATTGTTATTTAAATCTATTAATATATTATCTAATTTAATATCTCTATGTATTATATTATGATTATGAATATATTGAAGAGATAATATTATTTGCTTGAAAATAAATTTCGCTATTTGTTCTGTTAATTTACTTCTTTTTCTTATATAAGAAAGTAAATCTCCTGCACAAATGTATTCCATTACTATACAAAAATGTTTTTGAGTTTGAAAAGTTTCATATATTTTTACTATATAATTTGAAGAAGATAATATTTTCATTATTGATGTTTCTAATTGAATTTTAGCTTTTTGACGTTCATTTATTAATTTTGTTTTATTTATTGATTTTATTGCCACTAACCTTCCAGTTAATGTATGTAATGATAAATTCACTTTTCCAAAAGCTCCTTTTCCTAATAATCTACCATATTTATAAAATTTCATTTTTGTTGTTGGATATTTATTATTTTTTTTATAATATTTTTTTATATATTGAGATATTGTTTCCATATCTCTATTGTATTGAGTGAATTTCCCATTTTCCTTTAATATACTTTGAACACTGTCATATGACTCATTTAATGTTGTCAAATTATTTTGATTTGGAGATATGTCTATATTTGAATTTAAATATGATAAAAGTGAGTCATTTTGGTTTTCCTCATTTTCTAAATCTCTGTCTGGTTTTTTATTATCATTAATATTGTTATCAATTATATTAATATTAAATTTGGCTTTTTCTTTTAATTCATTTTCTTTTAATTCTTTTATTTCTTTTTCTTTTAATTCTTTTAATTCTTTTATTTCTTTTATTTCTTTCTCTTTTAATTCTTTTAATTCTTTTAACTCTTTTAACTCTTTTAACTCTTTTTCTTTTGATTCTTTTATTTCTTTTTCTTTTAATTCTTTTAATTCTTTTTCTTTTGATTCTTTTTTTAAATCTGGAATTAAATTATTATTTTTTATATTTACAGTGACATTGGAAGAATGACTTTCTCTTTTATTTTTTTTATCAATTTCAAAACTAAAATCTTTGGGATATTGTTTTTTATTTGAATAAATAACTTTTTCAACCATTTTTTCTTTTATATTATGATTATCTGAAATTGTATTCTTTTTTCTATGACTATTAATTAAAATATTATCTTTAGAATTATTTTTAGATTGTTTCTTTGAAATTGTTTTTGAATTTTCTTTAGAATGTTCTCTAGAAATATTTTTACTGAATTTAATACTATTCGTAATTATCCCATTATTTTTTAATTTTTTTTCTTCACTTATTTCTCTTTTTTTAATGTTTCCAAGTAAACTATTATTATATAAATTATTACTTTTAACTTTAATGTGGTCTCTTTTACCATTTAAATTATTATTATTAATTTTTTTAATATTTTTATCATTAGAATGTTTTCTACTATTATTTTTAGTTGGATATGAAGTTCTGCTAATTCCTTTTATTTCAAAATGAAATTTTGGAATTTGTTTTGAATTTTTAGGTTTATATAAAGCACTTAAAGTTGAAGAAAATAAAGAAGAATTTTTCATATGATTAGGGATTATAATTTTGTTACTAGTATTATTTTTATTATTTAAAGTATTAAAAGGACTTTTAATATTAGAATCATTTTTTGATGATGATGAAGAAATATATTTATTATAAATATTCTCTTTTAAATTTGCATAATAATTATTATGTTTCTCATCTTCTTCTAAAGTTGAATTAGATCTTTTTTGTTGACTGTTATTTCCATTATATTTTTTTTGTTTAACTGAATTATCCAAACTCATTTTACTTTTAATTTTACTTATATAATTTGTTTGAGGTAAATATCCATATAAAGAATTTGAAGTATTTGTATGATTAATAGTATTATTTGATAAACTTATTGAATTATTATTTGTATTTGCTTGAGTAATTGATTTTTTTTCTTGAATTTTTATAATTTTTCTCTTCAATAAATTTTCAAAATTTTTTTCATTTTGTTTAGCAGAAGATAATATTATATGATTATTCACTTTTGAATTATTTCCACCTCCATTTATTGTTCCATTTATTATTTTCGATTTTAAATTTTGAGAATTATCAAATAACATTCTTTCTGGAGAATTTTTGGATGTTTTAAACTTTGAATGATTTGATTTTTGATTTATTACTCCATGTCGAAAGGAACTTACTATATTTTTTATTTTTTCTTTATCAGAGATTTGATTGTTATTTAGACGTTTTTGATTATTTATTTTATTTTTTAATAAATTCATATTTATTCCTTGTCTTTTCATCAAACTCATTATATTTAAAATTATTTAATTTTTTATAAATTAAATTAAAAAAAACTTTAAAATTTAATAACCATAATTAATTGATTAACTCAGTTAAATACTTATAAATATAATTGATATTGATATTGAATGAAATTTTTAGAATATATTAAAAATTTATAAATCAGATAATTTTAAAAACATTATTTATTTTTCTTGAATCATTTTTATTGAATAGAAAATGATAACTTAAATGATTCAATTTACAATAAAAATATATAATTTAAATATATATTCTAATAGAATATGTTCATAAATCATTTATCCTTATTATTTTTTCTTTTAACTCTTATAAATTGTAATTTATTTTGAGAACTTTCAAAATAAGGATAAGGAATGCTAATTAAAGAATAAAATCTTTCTAAACTCCAAACGACATAACCATCGTTGACATGATCAGAAGTATCATAAGAATCAGCAACAATTAAAACATCATCAATATAAAGATCTTCAGTTCCCATACTATCATAACCAATAATATTAATATAATGTCCTCCCCAATCATTTGATAAAACAATAATAGGCTCTTTACTTTTAATTGCATCTTTAACGTATTTAATAAATGATATTTCATCCCTAAATGGACTATTTTCTTCAGTAAAATTTCTATTTGACTCGGTATTAAAACCATAATTTATAATTGCTTTTTCTAAATCTATAGGATATGTTCCATAAGTTCCATGAGAATTTAATTTTATATTTGTTCCAGTATCTGATTTTTCTGCACAATCTTTTTCACTTATTATTGTTTCATCTATATAATATAATGCCATTATTAATGAAGCACATCCACATGTATATTCTGATGTTTGTTGATAAGTTTTAAATTTTTCTAAAATCATTAAACTTCCAGAACTTTTTTTATTATAAAAATCTATTCTTGAATAATATGGTGTATTTAAAATATCATGTTTTCCTTGAAATTGTTGACCTCCTTCTATTTTGTTTTTATTAAATGGTTCTTTTATTGGAATATATATTTTAGGGTCTGGAATATATAATTTTATTTTACTTCGAAGATTTAAATATAGGAATAAAAATAATAGTGTGGTTATAAAAAAAATTGTAGTAAGTGATATTAAAATATAATTCTTTTTTAGTTTTCTTCTCGGAATTAAAGAATTAAATGATTCATACATATTATTTTTCCTTAATTATAAAATAAATAAATAAAAAGATTAATATTATTTTCATTTTTTTGAATAAATAAATTAATTCAAAAATCAAAAAATAAAAAATAACCTTTTAGAATAGTAAAAATATTCTAAAGGTAATAAGAATAAAATTCTTAAATTATTTTGTTAGCCAATATCAAGATAATTTCATAGGATTTAATTCTGAGCTTAAAAGCATGAAAAAATTTAAATCATCAATTTTTTCTCCTCTATCATTATCAATTTTATCAAATTCAAAATTATTTAAATCACCATAATTAGCAATTCCTTTCATCATTTCATTCCATTCATTCTCATTAACATTTTTATTATTATTAAAAGAATTATTTTTATTATCAAAACAATCTTTATCATGAATACTATCAACAGTTTCTTTTTCAATACTATTACATACAGATAAATTTTTCATTTTATTTTTTTTAAAATGCCTTTTATAATGAATCCTCATATTTCCTTTTTCAGCAAATTTTTTTTCACAACCTTTAAAAGGACATTGAAAAGGTTTTTCTTTAGTATGAGTTCTAATATGATCTAATAAAATGCTTTTTTTACCAAATTTTTTCCCACAGTTCTCACATTGATGTTTTCTATTAATATAAATATAATACTTACTTGACCTTCTTATGAATAATATCTACATGTTCTTTTAAATGACCATTACTTTTATAAGCTTTATCACATAATTGGCATTTAAATTTTTTTTCTATTTCATGACGAGACATATGAGCTTTTAAATTTCCATTTTCATTAAATGATTTAAAACATATTTTACATTTATAAGGTTTTTCTCCTGTATGTGTTCTTATATGGACATTTAAACGGATATTTGAAGAATATTGTTTTGTACAGTTAGGATATGGACATTTAAAAGGTAAAATTTTATTGTGAATTGATGATATATGAGTTTTTAAATTACTCTTGTTTGAAAAACCATTATTACATATTGGACATATTACCTTTTTTTTTTCTGAAATATTTGGATTTACTTGAATCAAAATGTTAATTTCTGAAGAAGACATTTATTTTTATTTATGAATTTAATTTAATTTTAATTTGTTTGGATAAAATAGATTTTTTTTTATATTTTTTTTTATATTTTTTTATATTTTTTTTCTGAATAAATGTATCTTTTTGGGGTTTGATTCAAATAACAATAGATTAATTTCATGAAATAATAAAACAAATAAAAGATAATATATTAAAAAAATTTTTTAATTTGTGATTTAATTATTAATTGTGTTAGATTTTTTATACATCTTATTTTTCAAGAATTTATAATAAATTTATTATAATAAAAATTTCTTTTATCATTATTTTAAAAAAAAATAAAATTAATTATTTAATAAAAAAAATTTAAAAAATATTTTTATATATTGAACAAAAAAAATTTAAAAACAAATTATTTTATGAATTAATTGATTAATGATCTTTATTTCTATCTCTATCTCTTTTATTGTTTAAATATTTACCATCATAATTTTTATTATTTCTCCCAGATTTTTTAATATCTTCTCTTCTTTGATTTCCAGAAGCACCTCTTCCATATTGTCTATTTTCTTCAAAACCAGTATCCCAATCAACTCTAATTATTCTATTATCTAATATTGTATGATTTAAAGTTAAAACAGCAACATTTGCATCTTCTCTTCTTTCATATTCAACAAAACAAAAACCACAAGGAGTTTTTGAATTCTTATTTAATCCCATTATTATTCTTTTTACTAATCCACATTTTGAAAATAATTCAAATATTTGAGTTTCTGTTGTATAAAAAGATAAATTTCCTATATATAAACATGTTGATGTTTTTAATTTTTCTAAATCAAATTTTCTATTTCTATTTTGGAAATATTCTGGAATTTCTTCATCTTCTTTTGGGTTTTTATATAATAAACTTGCCATTATTTAATATTATTTTGATAAAAAAATGTTAATTTTTTTTTTTTTTAATAAAATAATTAAAACAAAAATTAATTTTTTTTAAAAACTTCTAAAGGAAATAAATTAAATTAAATATTGTCAATTTTGGGGATTGGGGATTGGGGATTGGGGATTGGGGATTGGGGATTGGGGATTGGGCCCAATCCCCAATCCCCAATACCCCAATCCCCA
>JAEEGK010008320.1_pt1 | contig 24492 bp, 19 predicted proteins | sample 8958771 | NCBI WGS metagenome assembly JAEEGK01 (sample SAMN16246547, study PRJNA631951) | gut metagenome | biome: gut microbiome; feature: rumen; material: SC-attached | host: Bos | place: Iran: Karaj | collected 2018-10
GTCGTTCCGCAGACGCTGAACTTAAACGGATACATCAATGATTTTGTCATGTATTTCAGGAGTGACAGAATTTATGAAAACTGTATCTTCAGACTGAAGATTGACGGCAGGACGGTATTTGAGAAGAGGTATCCGATAGTCAGACCTCCTGAGATGGAGAGGGTCGTCATAAACCTCAAGGGAATTAACCTTCGCGCGACAACCGTCGTCAGAGCAGAGATTGTGAGGGATGAAGAATGAGTACAATTGTCTGTATAACATGCCCGCGCGGCTGCACCATGAATATTGAAAAGGCGGGCGGCGACTGGACGGTCACCGGCAACGCCTGCAGAAAGGGCAGGGACTTTGCCATCGCTGAGATGACAGACCCGCGGAGGACTGTCTGCACGACTGTCAGAACAACATTCAAGTCCGCGCCGGCTCTGCCTTGCAGGGTTTCTGCCGACATACCGAAAGACAAAATATTTGACGTAATGAAAGAGATAAGCAAAGTCACGGTCTCAAAGCAGTTAAACCGCGGCGATGTAATTATCAAAGACGTTTTAGGTCTCGGTGTTGACGTAATCGCGACATCTGACCTTCTGACACAGCTTTAAGGAGAATACCATGGGATACAAACCTTATGAAGGCTTCGAGCCCAAATGGATAAAGGAAGCCGCCCCCGCCGACTCGTATCGTTCGATTTTCCGCTGGGGTGATCCGAATCATTTTAAATTCCCGAAGGAGTCGCTCTACAAACTCATGAAAGAGCGTCTTGATATTACTGATGACTATGTCAAAGATTACCGTTGCGATGTAGGTCTCGAGAAAGTCGATTTTGAGGGCAAATACCCGCCGAACATGGCTCAGGAGCACCTCGACTTCTTTAAATCGGTCTACGGCAGCGAAATGTCTCAGTCCGACTACGACAGACTCTCAGTCGCATACGGACAGACGGCATATGACCTCTACAGAATCCGCGAGCGTCAGTTTGACAGCCTGCCGGATGTGGTTTTGTATCCGTCTGAATCAGAACAGATTGAGAAGACGGTTGAGTATTGTACTGAACATAAGATACCTCTTTATGTCTATGGCGGAGGTTCCTCCGTTACGCGCGGCGTAGAGCCGACAAAGGGCGGCGTCTCACTTGATATGCGCCGCAACTTCAACAAGGTCATCAGGTTCAATGAGACTGACCAGACTATTACGGTTCAGGCCGGTATGTCGGGTCCTCAGCTTGAGGCGCATTTAAACAACGCCGTCTCTGAGTTCGGAGCAAAGCGCGCGTTTACCTGCGGTCATTTCCCGCAGTCCTTTGAGTACTCCTCAGTGGGCGGCTGGATTACCACACGCGGTTCGGGCCAGAACTCCACCTACTACGGCTGTATTACCGATATCTGCCTTCAGCAGAAATACGCGACGCCCCGCGGTGTCGTACTTACATCGCCCTACCCGCGTGAGGCGACGGGACCTAACCTCAACCAGATAATGATGGGCTCTGAAGGAACCTTCGGTGTCCTCACGGAGGCCACGCTCAAGGTCTTCCACTACAACCCGGAGAACAGAAAACGTTTCTCATATATTTTCAAGACCTGGGATGATGCCATGGACTTTGCCCGTGAATGTCTTCAGGGTGAGTTCGGATTTTCCTCAGTCTTCCGTCTTTCAGATCCCGAGGAGACAAACATGATGCTCCGTCTCTACAATGTTGATGAGACTCCCGCTCAGCCCCTTCTTGAGAAACTGGGGTATAAGGATATGGAGCGCTGCCTCTTCCTGGGCTTCACAGACGGCGAGAAGGGCTATTCAAAGAACGTGGCAAGGAATATCTTCAAAGTCGCGGTAAAACACGGCGGATTCCCGCTCACAGGCTATGTCTGCAGGGGATGGGAAAAGGGCCGCTTTGACGACCCTTATTTGCGTGATTCACTTCACGACTTCGGTATTATAATTGATACTCTCGAGTGCTGCGTAAACTGGTCCAATATGGCGCAGGTCCACAGGGACGTACGCGCCGTGTGCCACGCGCTTCCCAACTGTGTCGTAACGACACATATGTCGCACTGCTATCCGCAGGGCGCAAACCTCTACTTTATCTTCATTGCGAAGATGGACACGGCCGCCGAGTTCAAGGCTTATCACAAGACAATTCTTGATGCAATTCAGAAATCAGGCGCGGCCCTGTCCCACCACCACGGCATAGGCAAGATGTTTGCGCCGTGGCTTGAAGGCTCCGTCGGCAGGACGGAATACGGTACCTTCAAGGCCCTTAAAGAATATTTTGACCCGGATTACATGATGAATCCGGGTGGCACAATAGGTCTCGATCTTTCAGAGGAAGAGAAGATCTTCCTTCGGGACGGATATACAGATATGGGAAAGGTATAAGACGGTTATCTTCCGTCAGGATCCTCACCACGTGATATTTTAATTGCCCGTTTTTCTTCATACATGAGGTTATCGGCTTCGCTGAAAACCTCGTTGAAGGAAAACGGTGCGTTTTTATGGCACATTCCGCATGCGATTATACATTCGGGACCGTCACCGCGGTTGAGCTCATCAAGACCGGCTTTCCAGTCCCCGAGAATTTCCTCTGATTCGGGCAGAGTCTTGTTAACCGCGACAACGATGAATTCATCGCCTCCGGTACGGAAACCGTAGACGTCGTGCGATGTATTGTGGCCGGTTATCGCCTTTATGCTGTCGGCCGCTTTCTTTATGAGGAGGTCGCCTGCGCGGTGGCCCAGAAGGTCGTTGGTGCGCTTTAAGTAGTTGACATCCATGTTGTATACGGTTATACTGTCGGCGCCTTCAAAGAGGTTCTCCTGAAGTTCTATGAACTTACCCTTGTTGAAGAGTCCGGTGAGGTGGTCATGCTCACTCTCGAAGATAATGGCCTCCTGCATGAGCGCGTTTTCAATATAGAACTTAAACTCGTTGACGAGCATTGAAAACGCGGTGTGGTCCTCTTCTTTCTTTTCGGTGATGAGAAGACTGTAGCTGACTTCCGTTACGGTTTTTCCGCTGCAGCAGCAGGTGAAACCTTCGTCGTCATATTCCGTGCCGACAGGCAGTATCTCCGTTTCAGGGCGATTAGCGCCTTTCTTCATTACATAGCGCTCGGTGTGGTCCGGCCTCTCCAGGTACAAAACAGCCGTATCGACATCGAAGTACTTTACTGCGGCCGGCAGGCAGTCTTCGGCATGAGATGAAAGGTTCTTTATCAGGTTGCTCTGGCAGTCTGATGAGTTGCGCAGGATGCGCGAATATTTTGAGAGGTCCTTGATGAGTTCCGCATAGTCAGTTACATCGTATATGTGATGCAGAAGGTATGCTTTTCCTTCATATTCCTCTTTGTAAGTGTTTGTCTTATAATACTTTCCCGAGGCCTTGTCGGTGGTCTCCCACTCAAAGGCATTTTCCGAAAAAACTTCATCGCTTATGAGTATGATCCACTTCGCCCAGGTAGTGTCATCAAAGTCCAGGGCGTGGTTTCTGAAAATTATGTTGAAGTCTTCATCGGTGATTACGAGCTCTGCCGCTTTATCGATGAGACCGGTCTGAAGTTTTGCGTTTAAAGACATCAGATTTACCAACCTTTCAAATTTACGATTATATTTTACACGGAATGTGGTATAATCTGCAATGTATAAATAATTATTAATACGGTGTTTTTATGAAGAAAGCAGAAATAAGAAACATTGAAATAGTAAAGAATCAGATGGAACTGAGTCTCGAGATTACACTTCCGTACGATTCAGCTGTCCATTCACCCAAGGTTACACTCGTATACCAGATGGGTGAAGAGACGCGCTTTATCCCGATTCTCGTGCAGTCCTACTATCCGAATACGGACGGAAAGACCTGTACGATTATAGCGGGTTACAAGTATGATATCTCATATCTCTTCAACTCTCCGATCAAGGATGAGCCGGTAAGGATGGAAGTGGACATTCACTACGGTGAGGAACATTTCCGTGATGTGCCGCTCTTCCTTTCGGCCAAGGTATCCTCTGTTGACTCGGATTTCACTCTTGATGCTGACGCGGAGAGAATAATGCTCAGACGCAAGGAGCCTTATGTCGCGAAGCGGAAGAATTACTTCCTCATCGCATTGAGAGGTTTCTTCGGAGCAATCTACGGCCTTATTGTCTGGCTCTTCGGAATAATACTGATCCCGTTCCTGCTTATAGACTCCGTTGCGGCTTTTCTGGAACTCAAGAAGGGCTGGGTGTCAAAGGCAGAGAGAACAGCCTTCCGCTTCTTCGTGGACAACGTCCGTGTCGGTTTCCGCTCAATCACCCATACGGAGATAGGCAGAAAACATATGAAGGAGAACTGGGTTAAGTTCTGGACCTTCTGCTTCAGGAACAGCAAGGTTGTGCCGAACAGAGTTACATTCCTTTCAAACAGAAGGGGAGAGCTCTCGGGCAACCCGGCGGATGTGTATGATGTTTTAAAGAACGATACATCGCTTGAGATAAAAATGCTCCTCGATGACAATCCCATGCACAGGATGAGCTTCTCCAATCTCTACAGATTTGCGAAACTCTATGCCACATCGAGGGTCGTAATCGTCGACGACTTCTACGAGCTCACGAGCCTCGTCGAGAAGAAGCCCGAAGTGAAACTCGTTCAGGTCTGGCACGCGTGCGGTGCCTTCAAGACCTTCGGCTTCTCCCGCCTCGGCAAACCCGGCGGACCCAGACAGACATCTGTCAACCATCGTATGTACGACCGCGCGATAGTAAGCTCACGCGCCATACGCCGTTTCTATGCCGAAGGCTTCGGAATACCTATTGAAAATGTCGTAGCTACGGGCGTCCCCAGAACGGACATGTTCTTTGACGACAAGGTCGCAGAGGAGATGAAGGCGAAATTCTATGCGGATTTCCCTGAGTGGAAGAACAAGAAGATAATCATGTTCGCGCCCACCTTCCGCGGCAACGGACGGCTGACAGGATACTATCCCGCTGATCGCTTTAATCTGAAGGAAGTATCGGATGCCCTCGGTCCCGAATACGGAATAATCGTAAAGATGCATCCGTTCGTAAACAACAAGTTCGAGATTCCCGAAGGCTATGAGGACAGGATAATCGATCTCTCGGAAAACTCCGAGCTCAACGACCTGCTTTTCGTGACAGACATACTCATCACGGACTACTCATCCGCGGTATTTGAGGCCTCTCTGCTCGACATACCCATGGTTATGTACGCTTATGACCTCTCCGAGTACACCGCGACCCGTGACTTCTACTACGAGTACAAGCCGAGCCTCCCCGGCAAGCTTGCGCAGAATCAGGACGAAGTCATAGAGGCGATTAAGAAAGGCGACTTTGAGACTGAGCGCATAAAACCGTTTAAAGAAAAATTCTTCGACCACTTCGACGGTAAGTCAACCGAACGGGTGGCGGAAATGATAAAAGAGCTGCTCTAACCGAGCAGCTCCTTTATTATCTTCTCTGTTGCATGTCCGTCGCAGGCGGACATGTATTTATTTCTGAAATCCTTTACCCGTTTCAAGTCGGGAGGCGAGGCGAGGGCCTCAAGGAGTTTCTCTGTGTTTTCTGCTATGGGTCCCGGGACAAAATCCTCGTAGTTATAGTAAAAATCACGGTTGTCACGATAGGCGTCGAGGTCGGGTGCGAAGAATATCATGGGCTTTCCCAGCAGTGAGTATTCAAAGATAATCGAGGAGTAATCCGTGATAAGGATATCGGCTGCCCTCAGGCAGAAATTGGTGTCATAGTCAGATGTGTCAAGTATAATGCCTTTACACTCCTCGGGAATTTCGTATTTTCCCTTCACAAACGGGTGCATACGAAGCAGTACCGCATAGGAAGAATCGAGTTTTGAAAAGTCCGGCATTTCGGCCGCTTTTGCGTCAACTACGTTGTTTCCGCGGAATGTCGGAGCGTAGAGAATAAGCTTTTTTCCGGCAAGTTCGGGGTGCTCTGCTATAAGTTCCGCCTTCGCATCCGTCTCTGTTTTAAGGAGTTCATCGGTGCGCGGCACGCCGAGTGGCTTTATGACGCTCGGGTCGCAGCGGAAAGCATCCGCATAGCAGGGGGCAACTTCCGCTGCGGATACGGGCACGAGTGTGTAGCAGTTGTGCATGGGTATCCGGTCGTCAGATGCTCCGAAACTTTTGTCGAGGGTGGAGTAGCCCCACTTCTTGAATGCGCCCGAGGCATGCCAGAGCTGGACCACCTGCGTGCCCGTACGTGCCGCCACCGCATAGGCGGGCAGGTACGACTCGGTCAGGAAGACGGTACCTGCCCGCGCGTATTCCCTGATGAATCTGTCAAATGCGTATGCTCTGTTTGCGCGGCCCTTTATCTTGCCGGCAAGCGAGTTGCCGGAAAGGCCCGCGGTCTGCGGAAAGCATTTGACAAGAGTCAGGCCGTCCCTCTTCTCAAGGGCAGCCCACAGGGGTTTCATATTGTCAGTCAGGTCCGTGGCATAGGGGTCTGCAAAGAGAATCCGGTTTTTGTCCTGCTTATAAACCGCCTTCCAGAAGGCAAAGCGCAGGGGATAGCGGACTTTCATCTCAAAGAGACTCAGCGCATACGATAAATTCATCATATGATTATTATATACTCAAGGGAAAATTTTTGCAAAAAAGTATCCCCCCTACGGGCTTGTGAGAGCCACTTTCCTGTTTTAAAATACCAATGTATTAAAACACAAAGGGGGATTTGTATATGCATATGGCAGACGCACTGCTTTCACCGGCAGTGGCAACTGTAATGTACGGTGCAACTGCTGTTGCCGCAGGTACAAGCATCTACAAAGTAAACAAGGACGAGATTCAGAAAAAGCTTCCGACCATGGCAGTTACGGCTGCGCTCGTATTCGCAGGTCAGATGCTCAACTATACGATACCGGGCACCGGTTCATCGGGACATATCTGCGGCGGCATGCTTCTTACATCGCTGCTCGGCCCCTTCGCGGGCTTCCTGTCCATGATTGTAATCATTGCCATCCAGTGTCTTTTCTTTGCTGACGGAGGCCTTATGGCCCTCGGTGCAAACTGCTGGAATATGGCGTTTTACGGTTGCTTCGTGGGCTATTTCCTGATCTGGAAACCGATTATGAGCAGTAAGCTTAACGACAGACTGAAACTCATTCTTGCTCCTATTCTCGGCTGCGTACTGACTTTGCAGCTCGGCGCGTTCTCGGTTGTTCTTGAGACGAAACTCTCAGGCATCACCGAGCTTCCTTTCGGCGCATTCGTAGGTCTCATGCAGCCTATTCACCTTGCAATCGGTCTTGTTGAAGGCCTTGCGACATCGGCCATCCTTCTCTTTATATATGAAGCCAGACCCGAACTCATCATGGATCTCGGCGAAGGTAAGGGCGAGAAGGGCAAACTTTCAATCAAATCAACACTTGCGGTGCTCGCCTGCGTAGCAGTCTTCTTTGGCGCGGCCCTCTCACTTTTCGCAAGCAGCAATCCTGACGGCCTTGAGTGGACACTCTTCGGCAACCAGGACGGCGGCTACAGCGCGAACATGGGTCTCGATGAAGAGAACTACGGCGTACAGAGCAACGCTGCTGATAAAGCTGCGGGAATTCAGGAAAAACTTTCCTTCCTTCCTGATTATGCCTTCAAGGGCAGTGACTCCGCAGCCGGTACATCTGCATCGGGTATAGTCGGCATGGCACTTGTTGCCGGCGTAATCCTTCTTGTTGTCGGTGTGCCGAAACTCGTAAAGAAGGGAAAAGTTGAAACAAGCAACAAACAAGGCGAATAACGCTTTAAAGGAACTCCACGATATGGATGAGCTTGCGGCCGGTTCCTCACCCGTCCACAAGCTCCATCCGCTCGTAAAGTTCCTCGTTACAATAGCATATATATACTGTGTGGTATCCTTTTCCAAATATGACCTTACCGGACTTTTCGTCATGCTTCTTTTCCCGGTAATCATGTTCAGTACCGCCGGTATACCGATAAGCACCTGCTTCTGGAAACTGAGGCTGGTGCTTCCGCTCGTTTTAATGGTTGGTATTTTCAATCCCATCTTTGAGGGCAAAGCGGGTCTGGTTTCTATGATCACCCTTATGATGAAAGGCGTCTTTGCTCTCATGGCCTCATTCATAATGGTGGCCACCACGCCAATCGACGGGCTCTGCGCCGCATTGCGGAAAATGCATATCCCGAGTGTTCTGGTGACATTGCTCCTGCTGACATACAGGTACATAAGCGTGCTTGTAAAAGAGGTTGCGATAATGACGGACGCATATAAGCTCCGCGCGCCGGGACAAAACGGCATAGCTCCCAAAGCCTGGGGCTCATTCCTCGGCCAGCTGCTTCTCCGCTCGATGGACAGGGCAAACGAACTCTACTCAAGCATGCAACTTCGCGCATTTAAGGGCGAGTTCTTCTACGCGGCTCAGCGAAAACTCAACATCAGAGACGCATTGTTCTTTTTCGTCTGCATCGCCGCTTTCGTCCTCGCCCGGCTCATAAACATCACTGAACTGATAGGAGGTGTCTTCGCATGATTGAGTTTAAAAACGTAAATTTTGAATATGAGAAGGGCACCCCCGTGCTCACTGACATAAGCTTTAAGATTGAAGACGGCGAGTCGGTCGGACTCATCGGCTGCAACGGAGCGGGCAAGTCCACGCTCATGAAAGTCCTCCTGGGCCTTCTGCCCCACGAGGGCGAGATAACTGTCGGCGATGTAAAACTCGCAAAAGACACTCTCGATGAGGTAAGAAGAACCATAGGCTTCATTTTACAGGATTCCGACAACCAGATGTTCATGCCCACCGTTTACGAGGACATGATGTTCGGACCGCTCAACTACGGCCACACAAAAGAGGAGGCTGAAGCGAGGGTTGACAAGGTACTTGAGGAACTCGGTATCGGATACCTGAAGAACAAGTACAACCATAAAATATCCGGCGGTGAAAAAAAGATGGCGGCTATTGCCACCATTCTCACCATGCACCCGAGAGCCATACTTATGGACGAGCCCACGTCCGCTCTCGACCCCGAGAACAGGCGAAAGATAATCAATACGATAAACGGTCTTAAAACGACGAAACTCATCGCCTCGCACGACCTGGACATGATTCTTGACACCTGCGAGAGAGTAATCCTCATGCATGACGGCAAAATAATAAAAGACAGCACTGCAGATGAGATCCTGAAAGATAAAGCATTGCTTGAAGCCAATCACATGGAACTCCCCCTTAAACTGCAGGGCTGAAAAAAGCTCCCTTCCGAAGAAGGGAGCTTTATTTTTATCTATTCGTCTTTCTTCTCTTCAGCTTCAGGCTCGGGAATATCATCAATGGGATCTTTAATCTCATCGATAGGGTCCGGAGTTTTTCTGTTCTTCAGGATGAAGAAAACAAGTGCACCAATTGCGATAAGAGCAACAATTACAATTGCGATAATTTTTATAGCACTGTTTGATTTCTCAGTTGCGCCGGGAGTGATAACCGGCTCGTCCGGAGCGGCAATGTCTGCACTCTCGGGTACTACGAGACCCTCTGTATCAGTGAGCAGGAAATCCGAGAAAGTATCTGTGTAGAATTCGACGCGTCCGACTGAACCGTCTTCTTTGGTTATCCAGTTGACATTCTCATCGGGAATCTGAGTTATTGTTCCGTCAGCGGCAATATGGAAAACATGAAGCGGTTTTGAACCGTCAAATCTTCCGGGGTCAACTTCAACGCTTACCTGTACGGGGAAGCCTATTTCAATGTGACCGTCGAAACTGATCGGGATGATATTGGCATCGTCGAGTTTTTCAATGCCGTTCTCCTTCATAAACGCTTCAACGTACGGCTTTGACTCGTCAGCTGTGTCATATTTGATTGTGGAAATGATACCCTGAACATTACCGAGAATCTGAGCAAGCTGCTCGTCGGGGATGCTGTTAAAGACAGCCTGCTGTTCAGGAGTCATTTCTTCGTATCTGACAGCACCTGTTGCAGTTGTTCCCGCATAGTCATCGTTATCTATGCTCGGTGTGCCTAGATACATCGTACTCTGTCTGTCGCCGGGCAGTGCAACTGCACTGTAGTTTACGTCTGTCTTGCCGTAGTCACCGCTCGGAGCGGGTGTGTCGTTCGGCGCAGCGGTAGTGTCTGCAGGAGCTGCAGTTGTCGCTGCAGGGGCTGCGGTTGTTGCGGCAGTTGTGTCAGGAGGACTGTTGGGATCCACACCTGTGCCATGGCAATCAGGACATGTCTCTTCACCGGAACCACCGCATCTTGCGCAGACGCCGGGACTATTGATGCATGCCTGACAAGGTTGTCCGTCGTCGTTTATACCGGTGCCACCGCAAAAGCGGCATTTTGTTGTGCCTTTGCAGTCGTCGCACTGTAATTTGCCGTCACCGCCGCAACGAAAGCAACTTGCAGCTGCAGCGGGGATGACTGTCAATGTCAGAAAGACGGCCAGAACGAGAAGGATTGATAAAAATTTTTTCATAAAAGACCTCCTTAGCTTTTGGTGAAGAGACGTACCGCTTCGGTGCGGGAAGCAGTCTCTGTCTTTTTGAGTATGTTCGAGACGTGGAACCTGACAGTGTTCTTTGAGATGAAACAGTTTGCGGCTATTTCATCGTCCGTGAGGCCTGCGGTGAGGCCGCGGAACACTTCAGCTTCGCGCGCCGTGAATCCGTAGTGGTCTGAGAATATTGCAAATTTCTGCTCGTCGGTAAGCTCGGCTTTTACGGGCTCGGTTCTTCTTGTGGTCATTATCATGAAGAGGATGATGAGCGGGAGGTATATGAGGGCGGTTATGATAAGCTGTGTCGTGATTGAGATGTCAATTGACATCGAGATGACCGAGACCACAGCTTCAACCGCACGTGAGATCATCAGACCGACACAGGCGAAGAGCGGACCGATGTCCGCAAAGGCCGTGACACGGTAGACCGAGAAGAAGCCTATACAGATGTAACTTATGATGAGGTATACCGTGTTGCTCGAGCCGCCCGTGAGGAGGGCAGTGGCGATGAGCGGATAAGTAAAGCTCGCGAGGACGACAATGCTGCCGATGAAGCGGCTCTTGTCGATTATGAAACCGGCAGCGATGAGGCCTATGCCGTAGAAGGCACGGACGAGCGTGAAGTTTACGCTGTCATTAAACGGTATTGAGAGGAAGAGGGAAGAACCCAGAGTGCTGACAATCGTCATCAGGATGATTATCGGGATGAGGAAGTTTATGTTTTTCTCGTTTCTGACTTCCCTTGTCTTTTCGGGCGAAATGTTATCAGTGTACATGACAAGCGCTGCAGTCACGGCAGCGAGAATCGTGTAGATGGCTATTATTTCCTTCGAGGTCAGGAACTCCCCGCCTTTGATAAGGGAGAAGAGGTATGTGCCGACCGAGGCCAGGGCGTAGGCTATGCCGTAGCAAAAACCGAGGTGTTCCCCGGGCACATTCGCGGCGAGCATTGTGAGATAGTAGCAGAAGTATATGCCGCAGAGGAAGTTGAATATGCATGCGCAGATGAGCATGAGAACCGGATTTGTAAGGAGCAGCATGCCTATCATCATGAAGATGCCGAATACCAACGACCCAACAAAGAGGGCTTTTTTACCAAACACCTCAGGTCTCTTCCTCAGGCAGAGAAAGAGCGCGAGCATGCCGAGCGCCTGCAAAATGTAGTAGACACCGGAAGTGATGATGTCAACCATTGTGTCGTCAAAGAAGTTCGTAAGTACGTACATCTGAGACATATAGGCAGAGCCCGTATACAGGAAGCATACAGCCACTATTGCCGTGTAAATAAGAGTAGTTTTTTTCATACCGGTTCTCCGATCGGTTTGTTTGATTTAATTATATTAGAAATAACAGCTGCTATCAATTTTTAAATCGCCCGAAAAGGCCAACCTATCACTTTTCAAACAGCAAAAAAGTGTAGTATAATCTCAAAGGTGGTATTTATGAAAAGAGTTATTTCAGTCATTTTAATACTTTCTCTCTGTCTGCTCTGCGGCTGCACGGAGATTGAACCAAAACCGTCTGAGCCTGAGACGACAACAGAGAAGGAACTGTCAGAGGCGGAAAAACTTCTGGCGGACATGACCACCGAGGAGAAGGTTGCGCAGCTCTTCTTTGTGCGCGCTGACTGTCTTGATGAGACAAAAACGGCGGAGGAGCTTCTTGACCCCAATGCCGAGGGCATCAAATCCGTATCCGATGAGATGAAGGCTTTCTATGGGAAGTATCCCGTGGGAGGATTCGTCATATTCGCGAAGAACATAGAAAAGCCGGATCAGCTTAAGGAACTTACCGCGCAGCTTCATTCCCTGAATGAGATTACTCCTTTCATTTCAATCGATGAGGAGGGAGGCAGAATCTCGAGAATTGCCGCCAACGAAAATTTTGATGTTGAGCGTTTCGACAGTATGGAGAGCATTGCCGCCACGGGCAATCCTGCCAGGGCATACAATGTCGGACTCACCATAGGTAAATATCTGAAAGACTACGGGGTCGACATTGACCTGGCGCCCGTGGCTGACATAAATACAAATCCTAAAAATCGTGTAATAGGAAACAGGGCCTTCGGCGGCAATCCGAATGTCCCCGCCGACATGGTCTCCTCTGCGGTCTCCGGCTTCCATGATGCGGGAACCTATTGTACCCTGAAGCATTTCCCCGGCCACGGTGACACTACGAATGACACCCATTACGGACTCGCAACGGCCGACAGGACCTGGGATGAGATGTTAAACCGCGAACTTGTTCCGTTCATTGCGGGAATAAACGCGGGGGCTGACATAATAATGGTGGCGCACATCTCCTGCCCGAAGGTCACCGGCGATATGATGCCTGCAGACCTCTCCGCCGCGCTTGTCACCGACAAGCTTCGCGGCGAACTCGGCTGGAACGGCCTTGTCGCTACCGACGACCTGTCGATGGGCGCCATAACGGAGCTCTTCAGCCCCGCTGAGGCAAGCGTGCTTGCCGTAAACGCCGGCTGCGACATGCTGCTCCTGTCGTCGCACCTGCCTGAGGCCTACGCCGGTGTCCTGGACGCAGTACAGAGCGGCAAAATCTCAATGGAACGACTTGATGAATCGGTTCTGCGCATACTGGAACTGAAACTGAAATAAAGAAAAACTCCCTTCAGACGAAGGGAGTTTTTTAATGCCTGTAATCAGTCTATTGAAGGAAGGTTGTCAATACGGCGGAGTATGTCATAGAAGAATACAGCATAATCCGCTTTGGATTCTCCTACGCCACAGTAGGACATGTGGTCCTTCTCCTCGGTGGGCATGTCGTACCAGATACCGGGTTTGATATCCTGTTCACCGTGCCAGGGTTCCCAGCGCTCGCGCTCGGGAGCTCTTGAGGAGTGGGTGTTGACAAGACCGTCATTCTGCTTCCAGGACTCATCAATCGCGGCATGGTCTTTGTCTTCGGGATTGCCGGGATACTTGCCGACGATGATGGCTGTGGGTTTCATGAAGAATACCAGTTTCTTGTCCGGGCGCCAGTTGCCGTTTGCGTCAGGCGCAGTGCGGCATGCGGAGTATGCGAAATAGTAGATGTCGTCGTATGTCTTCCATTCCTTTGTACGCTCTCTCTGAGTGTGGACATAGAGGTCCTTTAAGACGCAGTCATCGGAATAGTAGTAGCGCTTGGCATTCTTGAAGTCGAGATGGAATTTTCTGTACTTTCTTTCCTCCGGAGGAAGGCCGAGGCCCCACTGCTCCATCTGAGGGTCATACCACTCCGCGAAGGGGATGCTGCCGAGGCCTGCAAGGAATGCTACGAGAGCCTGGGCAATGTAAGGTGCGGGTTTCTCTATCGCATAGAGGAAAGAGATGCCGTCGTTTGCGGAAGCAAGGGTCGTGCAGGAATGAATCCAGCCCTTGTGTCCGCCCTTGAAGAACTCGGAAAGATCATCGGGATCCGTACCTTCAATCTCTTCCTTTGAGCCCTCCATCATCATGTTGACGAAGAAACGGACTGTGGGTCCGCCGAAGGAGTGGCCTATTACATTGATTTTCTTGATCTTGCCCTCTTCATCGAGCTGGCCCCAGTCGGGAACCATGGCCTCATATGTACGGCCGTAGCGGGCATGACCGTATTTCTCCGAGTGGACCTTACCGTAGTCGACACGTCCGCCGACTATCTGGGCATAAGCCTCACAGGCCCTGTCCCACATGGAGGTGAAACCGCTCATTGAAGGTGTGTGGATTTCCGTTCCGCACCTTTCAAAGAGTTTCGGAATGCTTGTTGAGAAGAAGCCGAAATACGGGCAGTACTTCATTGATCTTTCGTTGTCGCCGAAACCGGCAAATCCGTGGAATGCCACCCAGGGATAGTTGTTGAGTCTTTTAAACTCGCTGTTCATTTAGTACGCCTCCTAAATTTATTGCCTTTTCATTATAATTCGCGTTTTGTTGTCTTGCAAGACAATCATATACTCTGGTATGGGGACTCGTTTGAGAGAATGGCTTCAAAGGCGCGGATGCCGTCGACGGCGGCGGAGACTATGCCTCCGGCGTAGCCGGCGCCCTCACCGCAGGGGTAGAGGCCCGCGAGGGGCATGTCTCCGCGTCCTGCCTGGAAGAAGTCGTCACGGACGATTCTGACGGGTGAGGAGGAGCGGGACTCGGGTGCGGTGAGCACGGCTTCCGGCAAGGCGAAGCCTTTAAGCATTTTATCCATTTTGAGAAGGGCATCGGCTATGTTGTCGGTGACCTTTACCGGCAGGATTTCCCTTATGTCACTCGGGACCGTGCCCGTGGGACAGCTGGGCTTAACTGCTCCGAATTTTGTGCTCTTTTCATTGTTCAAAAAGTCTTTGACGGTCTGTGCCGGAGCCGTGTAGTCTCCGCCGCCGAGCGCAAAGGCTTTTCTTTCTATTTCTCTTTGAAGGTGCATTCCCGAGAGGGGGTGTTCTGTGGGAAAGTCTTCAGGATTTATGCCCACAAGCAGGGCGGAGTTTGAGTTCTCCTTGTCCCTCGCGTATTCGCTCATGCCGTTTACGACGAGCATGCCTTCCTCGCTTGAGGCGGCGACTACGGTGCCGCCCGGACACATACAGAAGGTATAGGTGCCGCGGCCGTGTTCGGGATGGCAGGCCATCTTGTAGTTCGCGGCACCAAGTGCCGGGTGGCCTGCAAAGTCGCCGTACTGAGCCCTGTCTATGAACTCTCTCGGGTGTTCTATTCTAGCTCCTACCGAGAAGGGTTTCTGAATGATATTGATACCTTTGTCATAGAGCATCTCGAGAGTGTCGCGGGCAGAGTGGCCGATTGCGAGGACGAGTGTATCTGTCTCAAAATCTTCCTGTTTTCCGTTCTCGTTTACGAAGGTTATGCCCTGAATGGCATTGTTGTAGATGATGAGGTCGGTGAGTCTGCAGTTGAATCTGATCTCTCCGCCCAGGGAGATTATCTCTTTCCTGAAGTTCTTTACGACATCTTTAAGTTTGTCGGTGCCTATGTGAGGGTAGTTTGAATACATTATCTGTTCGGGAGCACCGAAGTGGATGAATTCCTCAAACACCTTGGTCTGCCGCTCATCCTTGATGCCGGTTGTGAGTTTTCCGTCGGAAAACGTGCCGGCACCGCCCTCTCCGAACTGCACGTTCGAGTCGGTGTTGAGTTTTCTTGTCGACCAGAAGGAGTTTACATCCTTTGTCCTTTGGTCGACATCTGCCCCGCGCTCGATGACAAGAGGTCTCAAACCCTCACGTGCAAGGAGGAGGGCACAGAACATGCCGGCCGGGCCGAAGCCCGTCACAACCGGCCTGAGTGAGCTCGTCCTCCTGTTTTCCGGGGTTTCATATTTATATTGTTTTGCTTCGCTTACCTTTTTCGGGTCTGATTTTTTGAGTACCTTTGCTTCGTCTGCGCCGGAGACTACATCTACCGTATATACGAAGTGTATATCGCTCTTTTTTCTGGAGTCGATGGAGCGCCTGAAGATCTTTATTTCTCTTATGTCATCGGTTCTGATTATCTTTGAGATCTGAGTTTTCAGGTCCTCCTCCGTGTGGTCGACGGGCAGCTTGATATCGGAGATTCTAAGCATTGTTTATAATCTCCTTTGCGGCTTTTATGCCTGAGCCCCAGGCGAAGTGGAGATTGTATCCGCCGCAGGTGCCGTCTACATCGAGGAGTTCTCCGGTGATATAGAGGTTCGGAACCTTTTTTGTCTCGAGCGAGTGATCTTTAAGTTCGTCGCTGCCCACACCTCCGCGGGTTACCTGGGCATCTCTGTAGCCCTTCGTGCCCGTTGCAGTGAGGGGGAGGGACATTACATCGAGAGCAATCTTGTTTATGTCGCCCTTGTTCTTCTTATAAATGTAGTCCGCGAGTTTCTCGTTTAAGATACCATAGAGTATCTCGGAGCCTTTTCTGCCCGCATCAAGCTGGTCCTGAAGATATCTGTTGACGTCTTTGAGGCCGAGGTCGGGTGTGAAGCAGACATTGAGGAGCGGCTGTTCGCCTTTTGCTGTCATCTGGGCTACATCGCCTGAAAGTTGCATGGCGGGTATGCCGGAGATGCCGTAGTCGGTGAAGAGCAGCTCGCCCTCCTGAAATTTTATCGGGCTGTCGTCGTTGTCGTTCTCCTCGCGCAGGAAGAGGACGCCTTTGAAGCGTATGCCTTTGAGTTCCTTTAAGTCCTCCTTCGTCTTTATCTGGACGAGGGCAGGGGTTATCGGATTGTACCTGATACCGAGGTTTTTAAGGATTTTATAGCCGTCGCCGTCCGTTCCGTGCTGGGGAGCGGCCTTTCCTCCGAGGCTCAATACTACGGCATCGAATCTGTCTTTTCCGTTGATTTTCAGCTTGCTGTCAAGTGTTTCTACTTTACAGTCTGTCTTGATTTTGACTTTAAGACGCTTGGCCTCACTCAAAAGCATCGTAACTACGTTACTTGCGTTCATAGAGTAAGGGTAGAGGCGTCCCTCTTCGTCACGGATTTTGAGTCCCAGGCTCGAGAAGAAGCGCAGGGCCTCCACGGCATCGAATTCGTCGAGAACCGTATGGATGATTTCGTGGTCTCCGTTGTAGTACTCCTCAGAGACGACAAAATTCGAGAGGTTGCACCTGCCGTTACCCGTTGCAAGAATTTTCTTGCAGGGACGGTCCAACTTCTCGAATACGGTTACGTCAATATTCTCGTCCGCTCTTTTAAGTGTGATGGCGCATGCAAGTCCCGATGCGCCTCCGCCGATGATTGCGACTTTCATTTTTTACCTCCCGGGTCATTTCTATTGACCAAATATGAGTACAGGAACAGTATATAAAAAATTGACTAAAAGTGCAATAAGTAGTAAAATTGTGCATTATTATTTATTAATTGCGTTTTAAGTGAGGTGCCGACAATGAAAGGTATCATACTGGCGGGCGGTTCAGGCACACGCCTCTATCCGCTTACACGCGTGACTTCAAAGCAGCTTCTGCCCATCTATGACAAACCGATGATCTTCTACCCGCTCTCAATGCTCATGCTTGCGGGTATAAGGGACATACTCATCATTTCGACTCCGGATGACACTCCGCGTTTCCGTAACCTTCTCGGCACGGGTGAACTCTTCGGTCTCAACATCGAGTATGCTATCCAGGAGCATCCGAACGGCCTTGCCGAGGCGTTCATAATCGGTGAGGATTTCATAGGTGACGACAGCGTTGCCATGATTTTGGGCGACAATATCTTCTACGGCAACGGTCTCGGCCATATGCTCAGACAGGCCACTGCAGCGGCATGTGAGGAGCACGGCTCAAAGGCCACCATCTTTGCCTACTATGTTGAGAATCCGCAGGATTTCGGCGTGGTCGAGTTCGACGAGATGGGCAATGTCGTAGGTATTGAGGAAAAGCCCGTCGAGCCCAAGTCAAACTATGCCGTAACGGGCATGTATTTCTATGACAACAGGGTTGTTGAGTTCGCTAAATCGCTCAAACCCTCTGCGCGCGGTGAGATTGAAATCACCGACATAAATGAGATGTACCTGCACGCGGGCGACCTCGAGGTCCGTTTCATGGGCCGCGGATACGCGTGGATGGACACCGGAACGGTTGACGCACTGAACCATGCGGCAAACTTCATTAAGACGCTTGAAAATAATCAGAACATCATCATCTCCGCGCCTGAGGAGATAGCATACAACTCGCGCTGGATTACGAAGAACCAGCTTCTCGAATCCGCAAACCTACACGGCAAGTCAAAGTACGGCGAACACCTTCGCCGCGTTGCGGAGGGACAGGTGCTCTACTCGTCGCACTTCGGCGAGAGACCTTACTGGGGCCGCGACGCGGACTCCTCCTGGAAGGGCAGCCTCATGAAGGAGGTCGCCGACGTCAAGCTTCCCGGCGTGAAGATTATCACGCCGAAGGCCATCGGCGACAACAGAGGCGGCTTCATGGAGTCCTACTCCAAGCGTGACCTTGAAGAGGCCGGCATCTATGTTGAGTTTGTTCAGGACAACCGCTCCTACTCGGCCAAGAAGGGCATAGTACGCGGTCTTCACTTCCAGAAGAACCCGCGCTGCCAGGCGAAACTCCTCGCCTGCCTCAAGGGCCGTATCATGGATGTCGCGGTTGACCTTCGCAAGGACTCACCGACATACAAGAAGTGGATTGCCGTTGAGCTCTCCGAGGAAAACAAAAAGCAGATCTTCATCCCGAAGGGCTTTGCCCACGGTTTTGTCACCCTGACGGATGACGTTGAGATAATGTACAAGGTGGACGAGTTCTACTCGCCCGAATGTGACGCCGGTGTCCGCTGGAACGATCCGGACATAGGTGTCGACTGGGGTATTACGAACCCCGTACTGTCTGAAAAGGATGCGAACGCTCCGTTCCTTGCGGACATTGAAGATGAACTTGATTTCTACACAAACGAGAGCGAAATACTGAAGACGGTTATTGAATGATGAAAGTGCTTGTAACCGGCGTCACGGGCCAGCTCGGCTATGACGTCGCCAGAGAACTGAAAAGGCGCGGACACAGGGTGATAGCTCCCACGCACGAGAAACTTGACCTGACAGACCAGGTCAAGATTATCGAGTATTTTGAGCGTCACACCGTGGACGCGGTCGTGCATTGCGCGGCGTACACCGCTGTCGACAAGGCGCAGGAGGAGACGAAGAAGTGCAACGACATAAACGTCTCCGCCACGCGCGGTCTTGCGAAGCAGTGCGCGCGCCTCGACATACCGCTCCTTTACGTGAGCACGGACTATGTCTTTCCCGGCACCGGCGACAAGCCGTATGAGGTCGGGGACCGCAAGGGTCCGCTCCAGGAGTACGGCGTATCAAAGCTCGCCGGTGAGGAGATGGTACGCAGTCTCTGCAAGAAGTACTTTATTGTGCGTATATCCTGGGTGTTCGGAAAGAACGGAAAGAACTTCGTCAAGACGATTCTGAAACTTACCGAGCGCAAGGAAAAGATAAGCGTGGTAAACGACCAGATAGGTTCGCCCACGTATACAAGAGACCTGGCTCCTCTTCTCTGTGACATGATTGAGTCCGACAAATACGGAGTCTACCATGCCACGAATGAGGGCTACTGCAGTTTCTATGATTTTGCGCAGGAGATTGTAAAGCAGTCCGGCAAGTCGCTCGTCATAAGACCGACCACGACCGCAGCTTACAATGCTCCCGCACCGAGACCCTTAAACTCAAGGCTTTCGAAGAAATCCCTTGATGAAGCGGGTTTCCGGCGCCTGCCTCCCTGGCAGGACGCACTGTCAAGATACTTAATCGAACTGGGAATAAAGGAGAACACCTAAAATGGAATGGACAGGACTTAACGAACTTCGTGAGAAGTATCTGAGCTTCTTTGAGAGCAAAGGCCACCTGAGGCTGCCGAGCTTTTCGCTCATACCTCAGGGTGACAAGAGCCTTCTTCTCATAAACTCAGGTATGGCTCCGATGAAGAAATACTTCACCGGCGAGGTCACACCGCCGAGGAACCGTGTAACGACATGTCAGAAGTGTATAAGAACACCCGACATAGAGAGCGTCGGTCATACCGCGCGCCACGGCACATATTTTGAAATGCTCGGCAACTTCTCTTTCGGGGATTATTTCAAACATGAGGCATGCGCATGGTCCTGGGAATTCCTGACCGAGGTGCTTGCAATTCCCGCCGACAGACTCTATGCCAGCATATATCTCGATGATGACGAGGCATATGACATCTGGGTCAACGAAGTTGGCGTGGATCCCTCACACATCGTCAGACTCGGCAAAGAGGACAACTTCTGGGAGCACGGCGCAGGCCCATGCGGACCCTGTTCCGAGATATATTTCGACCGCGGCGAGAAGTACGGCTGCGGCAAACCTGACTGCGCCGTCGGCTGTGACTGCGACAGGTATATGGAAGTCTGGAACAATGTTTTCTCCCAGTTCAACAATGACGGCGAGGGTAACTACACCGAGCTCGCCACAAAGAACATAGATACGGGCATGGGCCTCGAAAGACTCGCCTGCGTAATGCAGGATGTCGACAATATTTTCGAAGTCGACACAGTCCAGAACATAATGGGTAAGGTATCCGAGATTGCGGGCGTGAAGTACAAGGAGGACGAAAAGTCCGACATCTCTCTCCGCGTAATCACGGACCATATCCGCTCGACCACTTTCATGGTCGGTGACGGAGTCATGCCTTCGAACGAAGGCCGCGGATATGTTCTCCGCAGACTCCTCAGACGCGCTGCCCGTCACGGCAGACTTCTCGGTATCGATCATACCTTCCTCTGCGATGTAGCTGAGGTTGTAATAGCAGAGAACAAGGAAGCATATCCCAACCTCGTCGAGAAGCATGACTTCATCATGAAGGTCATCGGCGCCGAGGAGGAGAACTTCAACAGGACAATAGACACCGGAACACAGATGCTGACTGAGCTCATTGAGAACGCGAAGTCAAAGGTGCTCTCCGGTGAGGATGCTTTCAAACTTCAGGATACCTTCGGTTTCCCGATTGACCTGACGAAAGAGATGCTCGAAGAGCACGGCATGACCGTTGACGAGGCACGCTTCAAGGAACTCCTCAGCGAGCAGAAGCAGCGCGCGAAAGCAGATGCTGCCGCCAAGTCTGTCGCCGAGGCCTGGAAGGGCAATGCCGATGTAACAAAGGGCTTTGCCGAGACTGAGTTCCTCGGATACGAGGAATTCTCCGCAAATGCCAAAGTACTCGGAATTGTCAAAGGTTCTGAGTGTGTAGATTCCGCTGAGATAGGCGAGGAGGTCGCCCTTGTACTTGACAGGACACCTTTCTATGCCGAGAGCGGCGGACAGGTGGGCGACGTCGGAACCATCAGCTGCGACGGATTCACCTTTGAGGTTGAAGATACGGTCAAGACCGCAAACGGTGTTTACCTCCATGTCGGACAGGCCACTGACGGCCTCGTAAAGACCGGCCTCGATGTCTCAGCCGATGTCGACAAGCAGCTTCGCCTTGCAACAATGAGAAACCACTCCGCTGCGCACCTTCTTCAGGCTGCGCTCCGTGAGGTGCTCGGCTCACATGTCGAGCAGGCCGGCTCATTCGTATCCCCGACAGTCTCACGTTTCGACTTCTCTCATTTCCAGGCAATGACTGCTGAGGAGATAAAGGCGGTTGAGGACAAGGTCAATGAGAAGATCCTTGAGAACCTCTGCGTCACAATGACAGAGATGCCGATAGAAGAGGCCAAGAAGATAGGCGCCATGGCTCTCTTCGGAGAGAAATACGGCGATATTGTCCGCGTTGTACAGATGGGCGATTTCTCCACTGAGTTCTGCGGCGGCACACATGTCGACAACACAGGCAGACTCGGACTCTACAAGATTATTTCCGAATCATCCGTCGCCGCGGGCGTCAGAAGAATTGAGGCCGTAACGGGCACGGGTGTTCTCGAGTATATTGAGAAGAATGACGAGCTTATCGCGAAGACAGCCGCGGCTCTCAAAGTCTCAAACGTGAAGGACATCGACACTAAGGCGGCAGCCACAGTTGCCGAGCTTAAAGATGCTCAGAAGCAGGTTGAGGCGCTCGGCGCGAAGATTGCCGCCGAGAGCGCAAAGGACATGCTCGGTGATGCGAAGGATGTCGGCGGCCTGAAACTCGTCACATCCAAGGTTGACGGAGTACAGGGCGGAGACCTCCGCACAATGGCGGACAGCGCCGTTGAGGCCGATGCTTCCCTTGTTGCCGTATTCGCATCTGTCTGCGGAGAAAAGCTCAGTTTCGCCTGCGCATGCGGCAAGGATGCCGTAGCGAAGGGCGCGCACGCCGGAAACATCGTCCGTGCGGTAGCTCAGGTTGCAGGCGGTTCAGGCGGCGGAAAGCCCGACAGCGCCATGGCCGGCGGCAAGGATTTAAGCAAGGTCGATGAGGCTCTCGCCTCTGCCGAAAACGCACTGAAATCGATGATATAAATACCGTTCATACGGAAAACCCGACCATTCATACCTAAGTCATTGACAAAGCTGAAAAAGGAGTGAAAACTGTTTATGGATTGCCTTTTTTGTAAAATAGTTGCAGGCGAAATTCCTTCAACGAAGGTCTATGAGGATGATATCTGTTACGCATTCCGCGACATCAATCCCCAGGGCCCGACACATGTCCTCGTAATACCGAAGACCCACATTCAGTCGGTAAACGAAGTTGACGACTCCAACAAGGAAATCGTCGCCCATATCTTCACTGTCATCCCGAAGATTGCTGCGGATGAGGGTATAGCAGAGGAGGGCTACAGAGTAGTCTCCAATATCGGCGAGCGCGGACAGCAGTCCGTACCTCATCTCCACTTCCATATCATCGGCGGCAGGGATATGACCTGGCCTCCGGGCTAAAAACGAATAAAAAGGCAGTCCGGAAGGGGCTGCCTTTTTTATGTCCGTACCGCTTTTTAAAATTGGATTTTCAATGCTCTGGGCTCTCATGCTGGTCGGCCTTACGGGTGAACTTTTTGCCGTAGTACTGGGCTTTTCAGCTCTGCTGGGAGCGATGATCGCGCTCGGCATCGGCCGTGACCGGACCATGTCATATGTGCTGGCATCGGTCTTTTTTGCATGCGCTCTTTTCTGCCTCAAGACCGAACTTCACCAGAAACCCGCACAGAAATTTGCGGGCACCAGACAGACGATGACCGGTCGGATAATTGAGATTGAACCGCGGTCGGATGCGGGCACGAACAGATACATCGTAAAGATAACGGAGGGGGAGCTTAAGGGGAGGAAACTCAGACTCTCATCCAAATTTTTCGAGGGAAACATCAATGACAGGATCACTTTCAGCGGAAAGATTTATGCCCTCGACAGAAGGTCGCGCGACATATACATCGGCGTGTTCCCGTACGGAAAGATAAAGACGGAGGAGGAGGACGGAGGCCTTTTGGGTTTCGTCCGCCAAAAGGCCTATGACACCCGTCAGTTTATCAGAAGCGAGCTCTTCAGGAACCTGCCCTCGGACTGTTCGCTGACCCTCTTCGGCATGCTCTCGGGCGACAAGTCCGAGATGCCGGATTATATCTATGACAACTTTAAAAGGACGGGTGTCGTTCATCTTCTGGCCGTCTCCGGATTTCACACTTCGCTCTGGTCGATGATGGTCTACAGGAGCCTTCTGAAAAGGGGCGCAAACGTCAGAGTATCGGCATTTTTCGCCATCCTATTCATCCTGTTTTTCATGGCTGTCACGGGCTTTACAAAGAGCGCGGTGAGGGCCGGAATCATGGTCATAATCTTCTTCCTCGGCAGGATGATCATGCGGCAGCCGGACAGTAAAAATTCACTCGGCCTCGCGGCGATTGTCATCCTTTCAATTAACCCGTTCGCGGGAGGGGATACCGGCTTTCTGCTCTCTTTTTTTTCGACACTCGGAATACTCGTGCTGTTTCCGTATATGCAGGAGAAGGTCAGGCCGAAGGTGAAAAAATATGTGAAGAACTTTCACATAAGGAAGAGGGTGGACAATGCGGTGTCCGTCATCCTCGTCACAGTCTCCACACTGATTTTCACACTGCCGGTGACGGCGCTCGTGCTCGGCAATCTCTCGCTTGTGTCACCGCCGGCAAACCTGCTTGTCACACCCGTGACCTCGTTTGCAATCATACTATCGGGCCTTGCGGTGGCACTCCCCAAAATACCCGTGCTGCGGGCTTTTGAGCATCCGTGCCTGCTGATCTCGGCACTGATAATCAGATATGTGCTGAAGGTTACATCGCTTATTTCAGAACTCTCTTTTGCCTCCGCTGAAATCAGCTCCGGCTACTTTCTCGTCGGCATAGCCGCGGCGCTGATCCTGGTCGGCTCCGCCCTCATCCTGAAGGCGGATAAAAGGCGCACCGCGGCGCTTTCGGGCCTCCTCCTGGCCTCATCCGTCGCGGCACATTATGTTGTGCAATATATTGAACTTCATAACTAATTATAGTATAATTACCCTTATGAAGTACGATGTTAAAGAGATTCGTCAGGACGTGAAGACAGGCGATTTCAAAAAGGTCTATCTCGTAAAAGGCGAAGAGTCATACCTCAAACAGAAATACGCAAACATCCTGGCTGACAGTGTAGTACCTGCCGGTCT
>JAEEGK010008321.1_pt1 | contig 24491 bp, 26 predicted proteins | sample 8958771 | NCBI WGS metagenome assembly JAEEGK01 (sample SAMN16246547, study PRJNA631951) | gut metagenome | biome: gut microbiome; feature: rumen; material: SC-attached | host: Bos | place: Iran: Karaj | collected 2018-10
GTGATTTAAAGATTCAAAATTTAAGATTTAAAATTCAATGGTTTGCCACTTGCACAAAATTCGTGCAAAGGTAGGGAATTTCCGTGAATTGGTGAAAATATGCGACAAAAAGTCAGAAAAACAATTGTTTTTAGGATATGAAAAGCAAACCGTTCGAATTGTTCTGAAAAATTTCCGATTTTATGCAATAAATACGCTGTACTGCATAAAAAAGTATGTTTTTTGTGCAATAGGATGCATAAATTGAATAAAAAGTCGTATTTTTGTCAGCGAAATAAGATAATAGAACATGAAGACCATCATCCTAAACCAGCGAAAAGAGCGTGATGAACTGCTTTCGCGTCCTTATTTGGAACGTCGGAGCAACCAAGATACTGAAATGTTATTGGGCAGTCATCTTATCAAGTTGATAACGGGGCCTCGTCGTGTGGGCAAATCTACGCAGGCCTTGCTGATGCTGCGGGACAGGAATTTTGCCTATTTGAATTTTGACAGTCAGCAGCTGTTGGACGCTTGGGATGCCGACCTGGTCATGCGGATGTTGGATGATGTGTACCCTGGTTACGAATATCTTTTGCTCGACGAGGTGCAGAATCTTGATGCATGGGATTTGTGGGTTAGTGAGCTTTATCGACTTGGAAAGAATCTTGTCATCACAGGAAGCAATGCCAAGATGCTGTCAAGTGAGATGGCTACGGCGCTGACGGGGAAGTACCTAAAGGTTGAGATGTTGCCGTTCAGTCTTGAGGAGTTTTTCGACTGGAATAAACTGGACCTCAGCAAATTGAATCCTGAACAACAAGCGGACGCCTCAGCGCTGATGGACGACTATCTGAGGAATGGCGGATATCCGGAGGTGGTGGCATCGCGACAGCTGACACGTACCTACCTTGATACCTTGTTCGATTCCATTATGTGGAAGGATGTGGCAAAACGCCACAGTGTCAGAAACGTCACGGACTTAAATGACCTGGCTATGTATCTGGTCTCTTATTTCTGCAATCCTGTAAGTGCCAATGAATTGACGGAAGAATTAGGCTTCTCCAGTGTGAATACCACCAAGAAGTTTATGGACTATCTTCACGAGCCTTATTTGTTTTACTACCTGCCTCGTTACAACAACAAGCTGAAGTTGATGAAGAAAGCACCTCGGAAAGTCTATGTGGTTGACAATGGTTTTGTTGTCGCCAAGGCATTTTCTTTGAGTGACAACCTTGGACGTCTGCTCGAAAACCAGGTTTTCGTCGAGTTGTTGAGGCAAGGGTATGACACCGATAAGACCATGTTTTATTATCGTTCGCGCAACGACAAGGAAGTGGATTTCGTCTTGCGCAAAGGCACGCACATAGAACAATTAGTGCAAGTCTGCTATGATATGAGCAGCCCCAAGACAGAAAAGCGGGAAGTGGATAGCCTAACGGAATGTGCAGCGGAACTGAATTGCAGCAACCTTGTTATTGTGACGAACAACGAGGAGCGCGTCGTAGAGAAAGATGGTTATAGAATAGATGTTGTGCCTGTGGTTAAATGGAGTGTTTCTTTGGCGCAAGCATAATAACATGCAAATAATATGTTACATTCTTGTTGTTTTATGGCAATTTAACCTCCGGAATCACTAACTCTCCCTCATTCCGCACAAAATCCTTCTGATAAAACATACAATAATAAACAGGCATGTAGGTGATGCAGTTTTTCACAGAAATTTCACGTTCATTATTCAATACCATAGCATGTTGGATATGGTAGTCGGGCGTATTTAAAAATGCGTATTATGTCATTTGAAATGGTCTTTCACGAACTCATACCAACTGCCAAAAGTGGCAATATGCCCTGTCTCCTCAAAACGCTTAATCAATTGAAGCAGATACGCTTGATGCTGCACGTCTATCGTGTTGTTTTTTGAGTAGCTCATATTTCGTTCTTCAAGCATCCTTTTCAAGTATCGAAGATGGAATTTTGCCGTTGTCGCGAATCTATCGGGATCCATGTTGCCCATTTCTTCTGGATTGTTCAATCCTACGTTGTAATACTTGATACAGTTCAGATATTCAGTGTTTTGTGGATTGTCCTTGAATACGCTTTGGTTGCCCAAAAACCATGTTTCCATGCATACTTTATGCTCAAAGACCACCAATTCAGCATTTTGCAAGGTAACACTTTTCTTTTTTAATTCAGATTCAATCTGTTGCAAAATGTATCCTCTGGATTCCTCCTCCGTATCAAGGCAGACCAAAAGATAATCGTAATGAGAACCTTCCTTACTATTGATGCTATTGATATCCATAACGGCATTCGCCACATGGTTATATATGGAAGGGATTCCACCTGCACTAAAGATGAAGTAGTTGTTTTCGTTTACATCCTCAAAATTCTCTATACGAGTATAAGTGGGCGCCAATATGGATAGCCATGCTGGATACACTGACAACTCTGTCTTATCGCCTTCAACAATAATGTAACAATTCATCTTGTAAGGGGATTATCGGTTCTGTCCTGTCCTATATTCTGGGGTTTGCATCAATTGCATGAAAGCCTCGTGTTTCGAGTGCTCTCCAATATGAAGTTCATCTGCTGTATGTACATGCACATTGCTTCCGTTGCGCGTGAGAATCATCCAATCCTTAACGGGAATGGCATTGATGATATAAGGATGATGGCTGGTCATCACCACCTGAATGTTGGCTTCCGGTTCCATGATGAGGTCGGCCAATTCATTGATGCAGTTCACACCAAGACCGTTCTCGAACTCATCAATCATAATCACATCGCCGTCGTTTGCTAAAACTAAAGTTATGATTTGCAATAAAGTACGCATCATTCCCGAAGAAATATCAGGCTGATCAATCCAAGTCGAAACATTGTTTTCCTTGATTCTTAAATATAAAAAGTACAGGTGATTCACACTTTCTACCAACTTAAAATCTATATTCTCAATTGCAGGAAAAACACCTTTAAACTTTTGAACAATGACATCAAATTCTTGAAGACCATTTTCGCGAAGCAAAAACAATTTTTCTAACAGAGATGTAGATCTAAATTGTTTGATTTGTTTAATGTCAAAACGTTTTTCTTTATAAAGGGGATAGTTAGATATTTGTATGACAACATCTGTTATATCTAAAGAATAGCACTGCTTAAAGCCTTCATAAATTGACTTAATTGATGATTCTTCTTTAAGTAATTCAACCACACTCTTAGTACTATCAAGCTTTACTATTTCGCGATTTAAAAATTTTATACTGTCAGGTACGCGATCCACCAAAACTATGTCATCTTCTATTATTTTTTCTCTAGCAACAGCAAAGACAACTTCATATTCACTTGTAAGAAGTTCTACACCAACATCACCGCCATAAACAAATTCTCCTTCCCAAACATAATCATGCTCGTTTTGCTCAAATTCAACCTTCCATTCCAAACCATTAAACGATTCACCTTTTGCAATGCGAGCCAATGTCTTGATTACATTTAAAACCTTGGTTTTTCCCACACCAGAAGCTCCAACCAAAAGGGTGAGCATAGGATTGAACTCCATATTTTCGATGTTCCATCCCGTTCTCTTGTTTCTTGCGCTTATTGACTTGAATTTCATATTGCTTAGTGTTTATAATTTGCAAAAATACAGATTATTTTGATTTCAACCAATTTCAATCAATTCATTAAAGCATTTCAATCTCCGAAATCACCATCTTCCACTCATCCCGCTCATTATTCTGCTAGTAGAATGTACAAATCTTAATGACAATCGTAAAATAATATAAATCAATTCATTCCTGCAATAAAAAGGGACTTTTTCCATTATTTTATGGGTCAAAAAAGGGACTTTTTCCGAAAATTTCAGCCAAAAAAAGGGAATTATTCCATGATTTTAAGGGGTGAAAATGGGACTTTTTCCATGTGGCTATTTTCCGTAAAGCCGTCTCACCCTCTCCTCCAAATACCGCTCAGGACTCGGTGCCGGTGCCTCGCCAATCTTGTTGTCCCTGGCGATGAGGATATACTCGGGGAAGGTGCGCACATTGTAGGCCTCAAGCAAAAGGATGTTGTCACCCAGGTCGAGGAGGGACCAGTCTTGGCGTTTTTCCTCAAACTGTTGCTTGAAGAACGTCATCTTGTCATGGGTGGCGATGGTGAGAATCTGAATGGTGTCCTGCCATTGGTTGTGGAGACTCCTAAGTTCAGCAAACTGATGCTCGCTGACAGGCGATTGCCCATCAACAAATTGCAATAGAACTAAGCCTTCTTTGTAGTCTGATAGGCTCACGTCGTTGCCATTGCTGTCAGTTAAGGTGAAGTCGGGAGCCGCTGTGCCTGGAGCAAGGCGGTTGAGCTTATCAAAGAAGTCGCTGATAATAGTTTTATGCTCGGGGTGTTTTGTCTGAGACTTGATGTGGTTGAGGTGGTCTTTGGCCAAACGGCTGGTGCCACGGTCACCTTGGCAGAGCTTCTGAAGGTTATAGATCGTGATGAGCTCGGCCAATTGTGGGTTGTCTGCCATGAGCGGGTTGGTGGCCAGGTATTTCTTGAAAGCAGCCGGGCCTTCCATGAAGGCGTCGTTGAGCAAATGGCTATCGTAAGAGGCACTGTTGAAGTAGCCGTCAAACAGTTCCTTGAAGAGGTCGATGTAAGCGCTTTGGGTGTAGCGCACTGGCTGTCCGTCGTAATAGTCCTTGATGACTTTCTTGCCACCGTCGGTGCTGATACCCAACTTGATGGCGGCAATCTTATAGTCGTTGTGGTTCTTCACATACTCCGACTTGATGTCGGGCAGCTCGCGGCTGATGGCGTTTTGTATGGAGTCGATGTAGCGCACTTGCCGCCCACGGTAGATCTGGCTGAAATGATCAATCATGTAGCTGTTGATGATTTCTTCGGAGTAGATGATTTGCCGATAGAGGCCTTGGTCGGTGGCGCGTTTCACGCGGAGGGTGGGCAGCTCTTTTTCGAAGTAGGAAACGTTTTCTTGCTGTTCGGGCACGATGATTTCAATGTCGTAGTTGGCATTGGGTGTAAGGATGAGGTCAACATACTCAAGGCCGACATAAATACGGGCAGGAAGGATGTGCTTCACTGGACCTTCAAGGATGAAATGGCCTTTTTCGTCGGTTTGGCCTTGGTCGAGCAAGAGGCTGGTTTCGTTGATCAGGTCTTCGTAGACGAAGAGCCTTATCATGGTGTTGGTTTTGTTGCTTCGTCCGGTAATTGTCACATTTTGAGCACTTACCGCGAGAAATAGCAGGGATAATAACAGCGTAACAATCCTTCGTTTCATGCCTATAAAACGAGAATGGGGCGGAATTATTGCTTTTTCGGCAACTTCACCTCGACGGGCAGGAACTTGGAGGTGTCGCCGCCGTTCTTGTAGATGTCGCGGACGACGCTCGACGACACGCCCACCAGCTCGCTCTCGGTGAGGAGGAAGATGGTCTCCAATTCGGGGTGCAGGCGTTTGTTGGCGTGCCCGATCATGTTTTCATACTCGAAGTCGCTGCCGCAGCGCAATCCGCGGATGATGGTTCTGGCGCCTACTTTTTTGCAGAAGTCGGCGGTGAGGCCTTCGTAGCTCTCCACTTTCACTTCGGGATAGTCCTTGAAGACGGCTTCGCACCAAGCGATGCGGTCTTGCAATTCGAAGGTGGAGCGTTTCTCCATGTTGATGCCGACGGCGACGTAAATCTCGTCAAACATAGGCAATGCTCTCAAAACGATGCTGCGGTGACCCAAGGTGATGGGGTCGAAAGAACCAGGGAATACGGCTATTCTTTTCATTGGTTGTTCTTTTTGACTTCGGGACTTCGGGACGCGGGATCATTTCGTCTCGTAGTCCTGCAGTCCAGTGGTCTCGTGTCCTTTTTGCGCTGCAAAAATATTATTTCGCCACGACCTGACGTAATTCTTTTTCGAGAATTTCACTGATGGAACGGAAAGTATTTTTCAAAAACACCTCAACTTCTTCATTCCCAATTAGTTTTATTTCAGTGATGCCTTCTTCTGTCTGTGGCTTGGGTTGAATGCGTTCCGTGGTGGTCATTAAGTACCAATAGGTTTGTTTTAATGTCCACTGTTCGTGCTCCAAATAGCAATGCCAAGTGGAGGGCAAAGCCCTGACAATTTGCAAGTTGCCTATACCCGTTTCTTCCTCAACTTCGCGCAAGGCAGCCACCTCGGGCGTCTCTCCTTGTTCGATATGTCCTTTGGGCAGGTCGGGGATGCCGTGGCGCACGATGCTCACGAATTTTCCGTCTTGCACGACGATTCCGCCTGCCGCCGGTGCCATCCTGAAGGTCTCTTTCAAGGCTACGGCCACGGCGTTTTCACCCACTTCGTGGATGAAAGTGTCGCCTGGGTCGTGGTCGTCGAGCCACTCAGGTAAAAAATCGCACAAAAGTTCGGCATCGTATTTGTCAGATTCTTGGGATGTTGCGTCGAATTTCAACGAATCACCATCGATTTTTGGGAAAACCAGTGCTTTGTTTTCTTGAAAAATCTTGTACATTTGCAGTCTGTTTATGTCGTTTTCGAGCGACAAAGATAAACAAATTCGTTGAATGTGTGCCTGTCACACCTTGGCAGCCACAGAAAAAGAAAGAATCAAATCGAACAACCATGAAATACGACGATTCAGCATTGACCTTGGCTCTGCATCTGCTTCAAATCAGGGCCGTGAAACTTAGCCCTAAGGCTCCATTCACTTGGGCATCGGGACTGAAAAGCCCCATTTATTGCGACAACCGTGTCACCCTCTCTTACCCTGCCGTGCGTACCTTTATCCGCCAGCAGTTTGTGGAGAAGATCATGCAAAACTACGGCAAGCCCGACGTGATTGCAGGCGTGGCCACGGGTGGCATCGCCCAGGGCGCGTTAGTGGCCCAGGAGTTGGGACTGCCTTTCGTGTATGTGCGCTCCGAGAAGAAGTCGCACGGCATGCAGAACCAGATTGAAGGCGTCATCAATGCGGGTCAATCGGTGGTGGTGGTCGAGGACTTGGTCTCCACGGGCAAGTCGAGTCTTCTGGCTGTTGATGCTTTGCGTGAGGCAGGCGCTGAGGTGAAGGGCATGGTGGCCATCTTCACCTACCAGATGGAACTCGCCAAGAAGAACTTCGAGGAGAAGAACTGCGAACTGGTCACGCTGTCGAACTACGAGACTTTGATTCACAAGGCCGTTGAGGAAGCCTACATCTCCGAAGAGGACGTGCAGTCACTGAAGGAATGGCGCAAGGACCAGCAGGCCTGGAGCGACCAATGGAATTAAATAAGATTAGGGAAACAAATCTGACATAAATCATACATCTTAACAAAAGAGAACAGCCAACGAAAGTTCGGCTGTTCTCTTTTGTAGAGACGCATTCGATGCATCTCTTCTCATAAAATGCGTTTCTATAACAAGAATTTAATTTCCTTAATGTCAAAACAATAGGAATTGTCAGCCTCGTCCTTCATCATCAATCGTCCAAAAGGGTCAAGCCCCGTCATGAAAAGCCGCAAGACTTTTCCCCTCACTTCATAATCCGCCCACGTGTGATAGCGGAATAATCTTTTCAGGTATTCTTGTTCGATGGCAGCTGGGTCGGATTTCAATTGCTCCACCTTTATTAATATATGCTCCGCGATTTGCTCCATCAAGGGCTGCAAATCGTAGGTCTTGCCCGTTATCATCTTCATGGAAATCGGGTGTGTGGGCCAATCTTGAAATGTCATTTGGTTGACGTTCAGTCCGATGCCGATAATGGAAACGTCCATCATGTTGGCTTTTATTGTGCTGTTGATGAGGATGCCCGCCAGTTTGCGGTTTCCATAATAGAGGTCGTTTGGCCATTTGATGCTGAGTTTTTCGGTGGGCAAAATGCCATCCAACACCTCGATGATGCCCAACGGCACGGCCTCGGAGAGCAGAAACTGCTGCTCGACGGGCAAAAAACCCATGTCTACGGCCAAAGAGAAAGTGAGGTTCTTTCCAACCTCACTTTCCCAGCCGTTGTTGCCCATGCCTTTGCCTTTGGTCTGCTCGTCGGCGCTGACCAGCCAGTTGCAGATGTCGCCTTCCGACTGCTTCCTCTGCAGGTAGGCATTGGTGGAGTCGATTTGGTCGAAATGATGGTACTGGAGCATCACTTCACCACGACCCTTTGTGTTTCATTGCCGACTTTGACGGCATAGATGCCTGCGCCGAAACGCTTCATGTCGATTTGCAGCTCGCCGTCACAAAGGCTGTCGAAGACGCGCTGTCCTGCCATATTGAATATGGTGACGTTTTGTATGCCTTGGCTGAAGATGTTGAGGAGGCCATCGGTCGGGTTGGGGTAGATGAGGGTGGTTGAAGTGAGGCCTTCTTCCACATCAGCCGTCACCTCGTAGGAGAACTCGTTGCTCTCGCTTTCGCCGAACGTGTTGCCTGAAAACAGGGTGGTGCCACCGGCTTTTAGGCCATAGACGCCTCCGTTGAGTCCGTCGCCGCCGGCGTCGAAGATGGTGAAGTCGTAGCAGCCGTCGCCCGTGATTTCAAGGGTCTCGGTGTGCATGGAGTGTGCCTCTTCATAGGGGCCGCCTTCGATGACGACTTCGCCTGTCCATAGGTTGGTCACCTTCCAAGTGGTTTCTTGAGGATTGGCATCGGTGCGGATGCTGAGTTTCAATACTTTGCCCACCGTTTCGGGCGAGCCTTCGAACTCGAAGCTGGCCACATCGTTGATCGGGGCTTCGTCGCTGCCACCGTTGATGCTCTTGATCCTCACTTCAAGTGTGTTTTCTTCTTCCACCGGGAAGCTGATGGCGCCAAGGTCGATGCTTTCGGAGGCGAAAGTGCTGAGGTTGCCGCTCCAGTCCACGTTCTTTAAGGTGTTGCCGTTGACCAGCACTTCCAGCTCGGCGGAGGTCAGGGCGTTGCTGCCGTTGTTGGTCAGCACCACCTTAGGTTCGGCCTCGCCACTGCAGATGACTTTTTTCACTTGGCTGATGTCGCTCACTGCGGCTTCGTTGGTGTAGAAAGGCTCTATGCTCTCGCTCGACTTGCAGGCTTGGTACACCTCTTTAGTGCTGAAGTTCTGTATCCAGGCGATGGCGTCCAGCTGGCTCATGTCATAGATATTGGCCAGTTCCCAGGTGAAGGTGTAGGCAAAATAGTCGCCGGCTTCCACGCTGCCGATGTTGGTGCCTGATGCGGTGGGCAGCAGCTTCTTCATCACGCTGTAGAAGTCCTTCTCGCCATTGGGGCCGGGGGCGGAGTTGAAGTGGATGGCCTTTTCGATGACGCCGACATACAGCCTGAGACTGCCCTCGATGGCGGTGGAGGCACGTCCCATCACATGCACCGTGATGAGGTTGGCGGCCTCGTCCACCTCGTAGGAGAGGCGCATCTCGTAGGGCGATTCGATGGCCAGCCAGTTGTTGACCATGTTCTGGTTCAACCCCTGGGGGATGCTGCCGAAGCGGATGCCGTCAACGGAAGTGTGGGGCACTGAATTGACGTTATACACCCCTTTGCGCGCGTCGTTGTCGGTGGTGTTGTGCAGATACATCGGGTCGTTGGGTGAAGGCCAGCTCATATGGTACTTGATGGCGGCCACGCGGTCGGCATTGGCGTTGATGAGGGCGTCAAGGGCGGGGTTTTGCTGGGCACAAGGACCACAACCCGTGTTCGTGAAGCACTCAAACAAGAGAATGCGTTCGTTCTGTGCATTGATTTTCAGCGAGAAAAGCATCATCAGTGATGCGAAAATTAAGGTAGTTTTTTTCATTTGTGATAGATTTATAATGGATTTCTTTGCACAAAAGTAGATATTTTTCAAAAAATGGCAATGTTTTGTTGCGACTTTGGAAAAAGATTTGCAATTTTGCAGGTTGAAAATGAATAAATGAATATCAGTAACAATTAAAACACTAAAAAATGAAGAAATCTATTTTTACATTAATCTTGATGGCTGTAATCGGTTGTGTTTCAGCCCAGTCTTTGCAATTCGAATGGGAGGGCACTGTCTTTGATGAAGGCGAGATCATCGAATGCACCAACGATGAATACGGATTCGGTGAGTTTATCCAGCACATGTATGTCAGGAACAACACCCAGGAGCCGATGAAGGTTCTCATCGAGAAAGAAATTGTTCAAGACCTTGAAGGCGTGATGAATACGTTCTGCTGGGGTATGTGCTTTGGCCCCGACGTCTTTGTCAGCCCAGAACCTAAAGAAGTGCCCGCGGGCGACATCAACACCGACGAGCTTTCTTTCCATGCCCTTTATGATGCCGACGTTTTTGGTGATGTGATTGTCAAGTATTACGCCTACGAAGAGCGCACCCCTGAGCAACGCGTCAGCATTGTCGTCCGTTTCCGCAAGTCGGGCGTGGGCGTTGCTGAGAACGTGGCCAACCTCGGTCATGCCTATCCCAACCCGGCCTCTTCGGTCGTGCATTTCGATTATGAACTTTCGGCTTCCAATACGGTTTCTGTCTCCGTCTACAACCTGCTTGGCCAGGAAGTCCTGAACCAGAATCTGAACAGCCTGCAAGGCCAAGTCACGATTTCGGTGGCCGACCTCAACGAAGGCATCTACTTCTGCAACCTCGTTGTGAACGGACGTGCAGTGAAGACTGAAAAGTTCGTGGTCAAGAAATAATACAAGTAAAATCTTGTTGTTTTTCATGTTGCTATGCCGCTCTTCGGAGCGGCATAATTTTTGTAAGGAAACCGCTCGTGAACTTCATTAAATCAGCACAAAAATGGAAAACAACAAAAAACTGCAACGCGACACGCAACACAAGGTGATTGGCGGTGTCTGCTCGGGTTTGGCCAACTATCTTGGCCTTGACGCATCCTTGGTCCGGCTGTTTTTCGCCATTGCTTTCTTCATTTTCAGTACGGGCTTTTGGGTCTACATCATCCTTTGGATTGTCATGCCTGCCGGAATCGACGCCCCAAGCGAGGCCAACTATTTCGTTTCGCCCGATGGCTCGACCGAGGCCTCGCCGGATTCTGAAAGTGGCGGCCTGAAAACGTCGAATTCCAAAGGAACACTTACCGCTGGTTTGATATTGATCGGCATCGGCGTCTTGGGTCTCTTGAATAGGTATATCCCTGAAATCAATTGGCAAACGGCTTGGCCCATCATGCTTATCGTACTTGGTCTTTTCCTCATCTTCCCATTTAGTGTAAAAAAGTCATGAAAAGCAGAAACTTATTCCTCGGCATCATCATACTCTTCATCGGTGTGGTGTCGCTTCTGGCCGCTCTCGATGTCTTCGACTTCAGCTGGCGTATCGCAGGGCGACTTTGGCCTATCCTTTTTATCTTCGCTGGCATATCCATCCTTCCCGTCAAGGAATGGCTGAAGGCCGTCTTGCTGGTGTTGACACTGGCGCTGGGTGTGGTGCTGTACCAACATGAGGCCGAAGAGAGTGGAAGCCGCTGGCTCTTCTCTCAAATCGCCAAATCAAGCGTTGAAATGAACTTATTATGATTCAAAATATAAAAAAATGCAATTTTTTTGATTTTTTTTCAACTATTTTGAACGTATGTATTCTATAATTTGTATTTTTGCGAATCCAATTCTAAATAGGTGTAACAAAAAATACAAATTTCGCTATGAATAATCGTCTACTATCAAAGCTGTTTTTTGCAACTCTTTTCCTTCTTTTGGCCTCATTTACAGCTGTGGCTCAAGACAATAGCATCAAAGGCTTCGTCTACGAAGAGTCAACGGGTGAGCCGATGATGTTCACCAATGTCTACCTGAAAGGTACCACCTACGGCGGCACGACCAACGAGAACGGCTATTTCAACATCAACCGAATTCCCGATGGGCACTACACCTTATTAATTACTAGCGTGGGCTACGACACCATTTCGGAAGTCTTCAACCTTTCGAAAAACCAGAGCATTAACCGCAAGTATTACTTGAAGGAGACCAGCCAAAAGCTGGAAACGGTGACCATCACTGCCGACAAGATTGAGGCCCGCACCGAGACCAAGACCTCGGTCATCACTGTTACACCCAAGACAATCACCAAGATTCCGAGCGTGGGCGGTCAGGCCGACTTCGCCCAATACCTGCAAGTGGTGCCGGGCGTCATTTTCACGGGCGACCAAGGCGGTCAGCTTTACATCCGTGGTGGCTCGCCCATCCAGAACAAGGTACTTTTGGACGGTATGGTGGTCTACAATCCTTTCCACTCCATCGGCCTGTTCTCGGTCTTTGATACCGACATCATCCGCAACGCCGACGTCTACACCGGCGGTTTCGGCGCGGAATACAGCGGACGTATCTCCTCTATCATGGACATCTCGACCCGCGACGGCAACAAGAAGCGCTTCTCGGGCAAGATCGGCGGCAATACCTTTGGTGCCAAGGTCATGATCGAAGGCCCGCTGAAGAAAGCCAAGAACCCTGAGGATGCCACCATCTCGTTCATCCTCTCGGCCAAGAACTCCTACCTCGAACAATCCAGCAAGGTCATCTATCCCTACGCCTCCGAAAGCGGACTGCCTTTCAATTTCCAGGACATCTACGGCAAAGTCTCGTTGAACGCTCCTAACGGCAGCAAAATCAACTTGTTCGGCTTCTCGTTCAACGACCAGGTGAACAACTACATGTCGCTGTCGGACTTCGGCTGGAATTCGTTTGGCGCAGGTACCAACTTCCTCGTCATCCCGGGCAAGGCCCCTGTGATGATTGAAGGTAACGTCGCCTATTCGAGCTACACCTCCCGCATGAAAGAGGAGAGCAACCCCGACCGTTACAGCAACATCAACGGCTTCAACATGGGCTTCGACTTCAGCCAGTTCATGGGCAAGAACACCTTGAAATACGGTATCGAGATGTTGGGCTACACGACCGACTATGTCACCTACAGCGTGTATGGCCACAACAAAATCGGCTCCAAGGTAAACTCCACTGAGATAGGCATCTATGCGAAATACAAGGCTGTGTTGGGTAAGCTCTTGCTTGAGCCGAGCTTCCGCTTGCAATACTATGCCTCATTGCCCGACATCTCGCCCGAGCCCCGTCTGGCTGTGAAGTACAACGCCACCGACCGTTTCCGTCTGAAAGCCGCTGCAGGCATGTATTCGCAGAACTTCGTGGCTGCCACCAGCGACCGCGACGTGGTGAACCTGTTCTACGGCTTCCTCTCGGGCATCGACAACCTGCCTGAGACCTACAACGGAAAGCCCATCAACAGCTACCTGCAAAAGGCTTACCACGCCATCTTGGGCCTCGAGTTTGACCTCACGCAGAACGCCACGGTGAACTTGGAAGGCTATTGGAAAGACTTCACGCAGCTCACCAACATCAACCGCAACAAGATCTATGCTGACACGCCTGCCAACTCGCAGATCCCCGACTTGCTGAAGAAAGACTTCACCAAGGAGACCGGTAATGCCTACGGCTTCGATGTCTCGTTGAAATTTGAGGACAAGCACTGGTACCTCTGGGCGGTGTATGCTTTGGGCTTCGTGAACCGTGAATATGAGAAAGCCGTCGAGGACGGTGTCGAGATGGTGACTTACGCGCCCCACTTCGACCGTCGCCACAACGTCAACATCATCTTGACCTATACGGCGGGCTCGAAGCGCCAGTGGGAGTTCAGTGGCCGTTGGAACTTCGGTACGGGCTTCCCGTTCACGCAGGTGCAGGGCTTCTATGAGTACTACTCCTTCCAGGACGGCATCAACTTCGACTACGTCACCACCAACGGCGAGTTGGGAGTGCTTTATGGTGAGCTCAATGGCGGCCGTCTGCCCACTTACCACCGTTTTGACATCGATGTGAAGCGTAAGTTCTATTTCACTGAGAACATCTTATTGGAGGCTGACCTCAGCGTGACCAACGTCTACAACCGCAACAACGTGTTTTACGTCAACCTGGTCACCAGCGAGATTTCGCGCCAGCTGCCCATCCTCCCGACCTTCGGCTTGACGTTCTCGTTCTAAGAGGGTTCTTCTTTGCCCCGCCTCCCATAGATTCCAAGCTCGCGCACATACCCCCGCAGGAATGACATGGGAGGCTGGATTCATGTGTTCTTTAGGTTGTTACAGGCCTCAGAAAGCATGTCATTCCCGCGCTGGGCAGAGGGGGGGCAAGGAATCTATGCTTTCTGAGGCCGTCCCTATAAGGTTTCAACTTCTTTGTTCCGCCTCCCATAGATTCCAGCCAACGCACATACCCCCGCAGGAATGACATGGGAGGCTGGCTGGAAAACCATCCTCGGAAAAGTTATCAACACCTGTTGAAAAAAAAACTTCAGCCGCTTTTTCGAAATTCCTACACCTTATTATATTAATGTTTTATCTTTGCACCCGTAAAACTGCCCTTTTGGGCATGGTATGATTGTGTAAATATCGAAGTGTGAACGAGTTAGGTGTGATGATCTTGAATCTTTGATTTTTGAATTTTGAATTTTGGATACATAATCTTGAATCTTTAAATTTTAAATCTTTGAATTTTAAATTTTAAATCTTAAATACTTAAATAACAACCAATTAAAAACAACAAAAACAAAATAGAACGAAAGAAAGGACAAAAAACAAATGTGCACGGTAAGCATAGACATAGACGAAGCAACGATGCAACAGATTGCCCCCGACCTCAAGAGCCATGAGAGTATCAGACGTTGGCTCCAGCATCAAGTGGACTTGATGTTAGAAGAAATGACGGCTTCAAACGACTTGGCTGAAAATCGAAGACTGGCGCTTGAGCGGGATATGACACCAGAGCAATTGTATTCGGTGGTATTGGAGGAAATTGAAGACATATATGCAAACTGATTACAATTATATCATCAAGCCTCGTGCTTCTCGTAAGATTTTCTCGTTTTATAGTAATGTGGCGAAAAAGTACCGTCATACTTACGACAAGGAGAACTTGAAACGGGATGTGCAAAACGCGGTGTTCTCCATCTACCAGATCGAGCGCACCTTGCTGCGGCGTGAACCGACCCTGTCGCGATGGGAGGGCTACTACATGGCGAACACCGACAAATGGTATTTTGCATACACTTTCGATGGAGAAATGGTAACCGTAGTAGATGCCTGCCATGCCCAAAACATGCACGAAAAAGAATCTTGAATCTTTGAATTTTAAATCTTAAATCTTAAATACTTAAATATCAACCAATTAAAAACAACAAACAAAATAGAACGAAAGAAAGGACAAAAACAAATGTGCACGGTAAGCATAAAAGTGAACGATGATCTCCTCAAGAAGGCGGGGATAAATATGGACAGTGATGTCGATATTTCTGAATGGATGCAGCGACAGATTGAAGCCCTGTTGATTGAAATGGCATTGTCAGCCAAAAGAAATGCTCACAAGACACCACATTCTTGGGACAACTATGAGCTGTCTCCCGAGATTCTTGCCATGATGCCTGAAAAAAGACATGTCGTTTACGGAGATTATAAAGCCGAATTGTCAAACATATTGGAAGAGAAGTACAAATGAAGGTTTTTATTGACACGAATATCATCATTGACTTTTTCGACAGCCGGCGAGAGCATTATCTGCCAGCCGCCATTCTTTTCGATTTGGCGATGAAGGGCAAAATTGAATTGACGGTTTGCGCTCAAAGTTTTATTACGGCATTCTATGTCTTGGGCAAAAGCTATCCGAAGGCTGAATTGTACACCAGTATGCGTTCTTTGTACAGATTATGTGGAGTTTCGCCTGTTGATTCATCAATTATCGAACAAGCCCTCGCACTTGAAAGTGTCGATTTTGAGGACACGGTACAATACCTTTCTTCTGTTGCTTCTGATACTGACATTATCATTACGCGCGATGAACGTGGTTTTAAAGACTTTCCCATACAGCATGTTTCTGCTGAACAATTCCTTGACAAATTCCTTCAATGACCATATCGAATTACAATCTTTGAATTTTGAATCTTTAAATTTTGAATCTTTGAATTTTAAATTTTAAATCTTAAATACTTAAATAACAACCAATAAAAAGACAACAAACAACAAGCCATGTGCAGTTACAACATAACTCTTAGCGACGCCTTGGTGGAAAAAGTGAGATCGTCCTTTGCCGACGACAACGCCTTGCAGCTTTGGCTCCAGCAGCAGATGGAGGAAATCTTGCTCGACTACTATGTCACTCAGCTTGAGGCTAAAAATACCACACAGCCTCCTTGCCAATACACGGAGGAAGAAGTCGTGCAGCGCGTCCTGCAAGCCACCGCTGATGTTGACGCTGGTAGAGGTCTGGTTTCGCATGAAGAATTTAAAAAAATAGTTCGTTCATGGCTCAATTGAATTGGTCCGAACCAGCTCGGCGTGATATGGAAGAAATCATTCGCTATTATGAGAGTCTGTCTCATAAGACGACTTTGTTTTATTCCGAAGAACTCCTCAATGCTGGTGACCGTTTGATGCTAATGCCTGAGATGGGGCCAAAAGAGCTTTTGCTCGAACGTTACCACAGAAACTATCGTTATGTCCTTGTCCTCCACAGATATAAACTCATCTACCTCTATGAAAACGAAACCTGCTCGATATTGATGGTTTGGGACTGCCGACAAAACCCCAATTCATTGAAAAACAGCGACAGGTTTGAATCTTGAATTTTAAATCTTTAAATCTTGAATCTTTAAATCTTAAATACTTAATTAACAACCAATTAAATACAACAAAACAAAATAGAACGAAAGAAAGGACAAAAACAAATGTGCACGGTAAGCATAGACATAGACGAGGTTGCCATTCGGGAGTTGCTCCCCGAACTGGACTCCACAGCTGCCATTCGCCTTTGGGCTCAGGAGTTGATAGACTCACGTATGCACCAAATGCGACTGGAGGATGAGGAGACTATGGATGTTGAAGAACTGCGTGCAATGTTGCACGAAACTGTAAGAAAAGAATACGCTCGACCATGAAGTATCGAGTCAGGAAACGATGTGCAAGAAAGATAAATTCTTTCTATCACAATGTTGCGAAGAAGTATAAGCATGCGTATTCAGAGGAATTGATGCATAAGAACATTGATGACGCTACTGATTCCATCTACCAGATCGAGCGCACCTTGCTGCGACGTGAACCGACCCTTTCGCGATGGGAGGGCTACCACATGGCCAACACCGACAAATGGTATTTTGCATACACTTTCGATGGAGAAACGGTAACCGTAGTAGATGCCTGCCATGCCCAAAACATGCACGAAAAAGAATCTTGAATCTTTGAATTTTAAATCTTAAATCTTAAATATCAACCAATTAAAAACAACAAACAAAATGAAAAGGAGATTTACAATCCTAACTGCAGCCCTCGCGCTGCTTACCTTCCTCGCAGTTCCTATGGGGATGTGGGGGCAAACTGTTGTGACTTTTACTCCGGGAACGGATACAGGTGCAACCTCTGTTACAAAAGGTGACATCACCGCCACAATGACTACCATGAATAATGCTAGTTATTATCAGATTTACGCAAATCAATCGGGTACATTCACCACTGCAAACGGTGTCATTACTAAGATTGAATTTACTTGTACAGCATCAGGAACTTCTAAATATGGTCCTGGTAATGCAAGCTCAACAGTTGGTAGTTATTCATATAATGAATATGTTGGTACTTGGACTGGAAGTGAAACAAGTGTAACTATCTCATCTACTGCCCAAGTCCGAATGTCTTTGTTGAAAATAACATATACACCAGCTGGTGGTGGCCAAACTACCACCTACGCCGTAACCTTCGATGCAGGTGATGGCACATTCGTTGGCAATACTGATTTCCCGAATGCAAGCAATACCGTGGCTGCTGGCACTTACACTCTGCCTTCAGCTACACCTGCAACAGGTTATACCTTCGATGGTTGGGTGGCTACTGGAATTACTACTCCTACTACTGGCAGTTACACTGTTTCTGGTGCTGTTGCTTTTACCGCACATTATACGCAAAACACCACTTCAGGCTCCGCAACCTACACTATTACGTCCACTAGTGCTGTATCAGCATCGGGTCAAGCACCTTCAGGAAGTAGTGCAACATTTAGCCAAACATATAGTACCAAATTCCAAATGACCAGTGGCAACAGTATGACTCTTACGTTGAGTGGTTATCAAGGCAAGGTGGTGACTGGAATTACATTGAACATGAGATCAAATGCAAGTGGAGGAGCAGGTTGGATGTATGCAAAGGCAGGAAACAACACTTTGGCTTCTATTGGATCAGAGAATAACGGTGTCGCATTTAGCGATGATCAATGGAATGGCTCTTATACAACAAGCTATACCGATGTAACAATTGGAATGTCGGATGACAGCTATGCAATTCAAAATGATGAAAATCTTGTCATTTTCATAAAAGCTACTCAAAATTCACTCTACTGTCAATCGTTCACGATTACTTGGGGAAACGCTTCCTCCATTACCCGTCCACAGTTTTTACCCGCAGGCGGCATCTATACATCCACTCAAAACGTGACCATCAGTAGCGAAACAGGCGCAACCATTTATTACACTACAGATGGTTCGCAGCCTACTACAAGCAGCACATTGTATAATGGAGCCATCAGCATCGAATCAACCACCACGCTGAAAGCCATCGCTGTTGTAAATGGCGAAAGTAGTAACGTGGTCTCGGCTACTTACACTATTCTTAACCCTCTCACCACCATGCAAGCCATTTTTGATAATGCAACGGCGACTCCTGCTTCTCATGAGGTAGCCATCACTTTTGACAATTGGGTGATTTCAGGTCAAAACGGTAGTCAAACTACAGGTAGTGGCGCAAATAAGGCATGGTTGACGGACAACAATGGAAAAGGTTGTTCGATTTATTACAATAATCATGGCCTGATGGCAAACAATGTGTTAAATGGAACAGTCATTTGCAATTTGCAACTCTATAATGGTTCAGCCCAAATAAATGGGATTAATTCTACCACTACTGATATTAATGGTAATACCATAGTGAGTACGGGAGGTACTATTACTCCTGTTGAGACAACTATTGGCAACTTAGCTGGCGTTAATACAGGCGTGGTCGTGAAGCTCAACCATTTAAGATGCACTTCAGCTGGTACATCAAGCAATACCTTAACCGATGGAACCAATACGATTTATGCAAAAAAAACCTTGTATTCTTCACTTTCTTTTGAAGAAGGAAAAATCTATGATTTAACAGGAGTTTTTGAATATTCTTCGTCTACATCTACTATTTATCCTCGCAGCGCGGCTGATGTTGTAGAAGCTCCTAAGGCCACTCTGGCTATTGGAACTCTCACCAATGTTACGGGACTTTATGTGTTTTATGTTTACGACGAGGACAATCCTATTATTTCTGAAGGACAATCTTCTGCCCAACAGCAAGTCTATGTAGGAGAGGAAATCAAGGTAAGCCCTGAAGTAGCAGCACACTGTGCCATGCAGTCCTTGACCGTCACGGATGGCGATAACAATCCAGTTACCGTAACAGACCACATGACTGATGGAGGTTACTATTCGTTTATTATGCCTTCAAGTGGAGCCTCCATTACCGCTACTGCTAGTGTTTCACAACAATATACATTGACTGTTGTCGGAGACCATGTCAGTATTACACAGTTGCTTGTAGGCGAGGAAAGTGAAGTCGTCAATCTTGATGCAAACAATCAAGCTTCCATCTATGAACAAGTTGAAGTTTTGGTTGATGGTATTACCGTAGATGCTGCTTTTATGATTGAGTCTGTAACCATTGAGTATGGCAACACAAGCGTTGAAGTAACCAAAAACTCTGGAGGCTTGTACGCTTTCACCATGCCTTCCAGTAACGCTACGCTGACCTTCACGACGCATGAAGTTGCCACATTTACCTATACTAAAGTCACTTCTGTCACGCCAGGCAAGCATTATATTATTGTGACATCATCAACAGATAGCAACGGAAAGTATCATGCTATGGGTGGTAAGAATTCGGGCGGTTCATACATGGATCCTATTGTAGTTAGTGTTGACAACAATACCGTTACTGTTGCTGAAAACGAAGGAGTAGCTGAAATTCTCATCGATGGTACTGTAGACAATTACACGCTCCATACTTCAGAAGGTTATCTGGTTGGCGGCAATAAATCTATGAATACCGATGGCACAGAATCATCAACTTGGACAATTAGTTTCAATACAAACGATCAAGCTGTAATAACTTGGACTATAAATACTACGGGATATTCAATACAATACAATTCCTCAAGTCCTCGTTTTGCTTGTTATTCAAGTAACCAAGCCAAGGTTTGTCTCTATGAGAAAGTTGAGCCTGCCACCGAGACCCATATCCTCACCGTCACTGGCTATGCCGACTACAGTGCCAAAGATGGTTATTGCCTCATTGCTTCGCCTGTCACCGTGGATCCTGCCGATGTTGAAGGTTTGGTTGTTGCAAACACCGATCCTAACTACCAATATTTCGACCTCTACTCTTTTGCCAATAATCAAGATGAAGAATGGCACAATTACAAAAACACCCCCTTTGACCTCGTTCCTGGTACAGGTTACCTCTATGCCAAGAAAGCTACTAATGAAATCTCGACCTACAGCTTCGAGCTTACCGGCACACCTTACAGTGGCGACGGCGTAATAGAACTCACTCAAGGCACTGGCAACTGGGCTGATTGGAATCTTGTCGGTAACCCCTATGGTGTAGATGCTGAAATCTACAATGATTGTTATGTCATGAATGGCAATGGCTCAGGCATTATCCCTGCCGAAAACCAGATTGTTCCTGCCATGCATGGCGTCTTCGTAAAATACGCTGAAGACGAAGAAGTAGCCATTTTTGAACCTATTGACGGTGATGGTATCACCTCAGTACAGAGCGAAAACAGGCTCGTCCTCAACCTTGTTCGCAATCGCGGCACCGTCATCGATCGCGCCATCGTCCGTTTCGGCGAAGGCCGCCAGATGACCAAGTTCACGCTCTTCGAGAACAGCACCAAGCTCTACATCCCGCAGGATGACGAGGACTACGCCATCGTGCGCAGCGAAGCCCAAGGCGAACTGCCCGTCAGCTTCCGCGCCAGCGAAAACGGCACCTACACCCTCAGCATGAATGTGGAGAACGTTGACATGAACTACCTCCACCTCATCGACAACATGACTGGCATGGACGTCGACCTGCTCCAAACCCCGAGCTACACCTTCGAAGCCAACACCAACGACTATGCGAACCGCTTCAAGCTGGTGTTTGCCGCCAATGGCACTGACGAGGCTGACGAATCCAGCTTCGCCTTCTTCAGCAACGGCAACCTCATCGTCAACAACGAAGGCAACGCCACCCTGCAGGTGATCGACATCAACGGCCGCATCCTCAGCAGCGAGACCATCAGCGGCAGCTGCAGCAAGGCCATCAACGCCACAACGGGCGTCTACATGCTCCGCCTCATCAACGGCGACAACGTGAAAGTCCAAAAGGTGGTGGTGAGATAACTATGGCCCATGGCCTATGGCTTATGGCTGTTTTTACCGAGTGGTAAGTAGCAGCCATAAGCCAAGAGCCAAATGGCCTTCAACCGAGCCTTAGGCACACGCAGGCCATTGGTTATAGGCCATAAGCCATAATCCAACAACAATTCAACAAATCAACGATCAACAATTAAACAACAACATAAGCAATGAAGAAACTTGTAATGACAATCGCCATCGTCCTGAGCTTGGGCACCATGGCTTTCGCACAGGATGTAGAAGTGTATGAAGAGAGAGGTCTCTTCGGCATGGGAAAAGAATCCGGCATTTTTGGCGCAAAAGCAGGAGAAGATGCCTTGTTGCTTCCCGGCCACGGTGAAACTGAAGACCAGGATGCCGACTCACCCTTGGGCACAGGCATCGCCCTGCTGACCACCCTCGGCGCCGCCTACCTCGTAGGCAAACGCCGTAAGGAAGATTGATGTTTTTCCCCTTGGGGGAGAACAATGAAACAACGGCTTGTGGCACTTACTTCCCGTAAGCGCTGCAAGCTGTCGTTTTTTTTGTATCTTCAAATTTTGAATCTTAAATGCTGAATGAGGTATGAAGTATGAAGTATGAGGTATGAGGTATGATGAATATTAAATTTTGAATCTTTGAATCTTTGAATTTTGAATCTTTGAATTTTGAATCTTAAATGCTGAATGCGGAATCTTAAGTAGACGAGCAAGATTAGTTTACTTATTAGACGCGAGACTTCGGGACTTTTTGACTATGACCATTGACAATGATTATGACCGTTTCTACGGGGATGCTGAAGTATCAGTCCTTGGTTGAAGCGGTCATTGTCATAGTCACAAGTCATCGTCCCGAAGTCTAATTTTGAACAGTTACTTAATTATCAAAGAAAGGTCAGTGGCTTCGGCTGCTGGCCTTTTTTTGTCCAGACATTTGCGAAACTCCAAGGATTATCCCTATCTTTGCATTTCCAAAAATCACGATAATCATAAAAATGGGATAATATGATACTTGTAAAACAAGCAGGGGTTTACGTCAACATCTTGAATTGCAGGCTCAAGAAGTACCTGGCAGAGGTGTTCAAGAAGAACGGGGTGAACCTGACGGCGGAGCAGTACCTCGTCATGGACACGCTGTGGAACGAGGGCACGCTCACCCAGCAGGCCATCGCCTTCATCATCCAGAAGGACAAGAACTCGGTGACGCAGTTCATCGATAACTTGGAGAAGAAGGGCTTGGTCACCCGCCTGACTTTGACACCTACTAAAAGTTAAAATTATAACTTGTTTACAATCTGCTGGTTATAATTTTTGCGACCCCTGGTTTGGGGGTCGCAAGGCAAAAAAGCCGTAGTTTTGCGTCATGTTTGTGAAGAAGAAGCCCAATCGGTCAGGCACCACGACAGTGGTTGTAGCCGAAAAAGAGAAAGGAGCCACCAGGTATCTAAAGACGATAGGGACGAGTTCCAGTCCGATTGATATTGCCGAGTATGTTCGAGAGGCAGAACGCTATATCGAAGAGGAAAACAAGAAGATATGCCCCGAGCTGGACTTCGAAGGAGCCAGGGAGCGGGCAGCGGAGGCTGAGCTGAAGGCGACCGAGGAGTTCCTCTCGCGCATCGAGAACGTGATCCACGACGCGCCGAAGCGGATACTTGACCGTGTGTTCGACGCGGTTGGGTTCCATGCCGTGGGCGACGACACCTTCCGGAGCCTGGTAATCGCCCGCCTGTCGTTCCCGTCAAGCAAGCGGGCGACGGTGGAATACCTGAAGTCGTACTTCGACGAGGACTACGACCTACACAAGATATACCGCTACCTCGACAGCCTGAACGACACGAGGCGTGAGGAGATACAAGCCATCAGCGTGCGCCACACGATGGAGGTGTACGGCGGGAAGATAGGGGTGCTGTTCTACGACGTGACCACGCTCTACTTCGACTCGGACAAGCCGGACAAGCTGCGCAAGCCTGGCTTCTCTAAGGACGGTAAGCACTCCAACCCGCAGATCGTGCTCGGGCTGCTGGTGAGCGGTGACGGCTGCCCGCTGGCCTACGCCATCCACGAGGGGTCGAAGTACGAGGGGCACACGATGCTCCCTGTGGTCTCGGCCTTCGTGGAGAAGTACGGCCTGGAGGACTTCGTGGTGGTGGCCGACTCGGGGATGATGAGCGACGCCAACCTGTCGGACCTGGAAGCAAGGGGCTACAAGTACATCGTCGGGGCGAGGATGAGGAACATGCCGGCGGAGACCCGAGAATGGATTCTCTCGCAGGACAAGCGGCAGGACGTCGTCAGGGAGCTGGTCCTGGACAAGGACAGGCACAAGAGGCTGCTTGTCGGCTATTCGGAGGAGCGGGCGGCCTTGGACAAGAAGAACAGGGAGAAGGGCGTGGGCAAGCTCAGGAAGAAGTACGCCACGGGTACAGTCACCAAGTCGAAGATAACCCAGCGGGGCTACAACAAGTTCCTGAAAGTGACGGGAGGTGACAAGATCACGGTCGCCGTGGACGAGGAGATGGTGGCTGCCGACGCGAAGTGGGACGGGCTGAAGGGCTACATCAGCAATGCCGCGTTGACACCGTCAGCGATTGTCGAAGCCTACCACCAGCTCTACAACGTGGAGCAGTCGTTCAGGATCTCAAAGTCCAAGCTGGAGATACGCCCGATATTCCACTTCAACGAAGACAGGATTAAGGCCCACATCAGCATCTGCTTCGTCGCCCTGAAGGTCTATCGGGAGCTGGACAGGATGCTGAAGAACAACAAGATGAAGCTGAGTGTGGACACCGTGCTGAACATTGCCAAATCCATCCCGACCATCAGTGTCAAAATGGCCGAAAGCACCTTGACGAAGACCCTGTTCCTCACCAAACGGCAGGAGCAAATCAAGCCCTTGTTCGAGGAAAAATTCTGGGGGTCGCAAAACTCTCCTGAAAATTAGTGAGTTATAAAATTCTTCTCAAAAAGTGTCAAAGTCAGGAAAGAAAGGTCAGTGGCTTCGGCTGCTGGCCTTTTTTTGTCCAGACATTTGCGAAACTCCAAGGATTATCCCTATCTTTGCATTTCCAAAAATCACGATAATCATAAAAATGGGATAATATGATACT
>JAEEGK010008324.1_pt1 | contig 24486 bp, 6 predicted proteins | sample 8958771 | NCBI WGS metagenome assembly JAEEGK01 (sample SAMN16246547, study PRJNA631951) | gut metagenome | biome: gut microbiome; feature: rumen; material: SC-attached | host: Bos | place: Iran: Karaj | collected 2018-10
TAAAAATAAAAATAAAAATGAAAAAAATAAAAATAATAATGAAAATAATGAAAATAAAAATAAAAATGAAAATGAAAATGAAATTATTGAATATAAAATTTTTGAAAAAGATGAATATGATTTTATTAAAGAAAAACCTTTGGCAATTTCAACTTTTTATGATATAAAATTAAATATAAATAAAATATTTAAAGATTATAAAAATGAAAATAAAAATAAAGAAAATATTAAAAAAGATTTAGAAGAAATTATTAATAAATACGATTTAGAAATTACAATGCATAATGAAATTTTAGATTTTTATTTTAATAAATATGTAAAATTATTTGATATTAAAGAAGAAATAAAAGAAAATAATAATGAAATATAAAAAAATAATTTAAAAATATTATAAAATTATATTATTATTATATTTAATAATAATAATCTTAAATTTATAAATAAAAAAAAAATATAAATACAAAAATATTAAAAATTTTTAATTTGAAAAATTTTCTATTATTCCATTTATATTATTATTATTATAATTACTTTCAAATATATCAAAATTTATAATATTAAATTCAAATTTTTCAAAACCTTCATTTCCTAATCCACCTAAAACATATATTTTTTCATCCAAACAAATTATAATATTTTCACTTATTTTACTAATTTCATTTTCATCATACAAAGGTTTAATCCAAGACAAAGTTTCTAAATCCAAAAACATAATTTCATTAATAATTACACCTTCATATTTCCCTCCATAAATAACCAAAAAATTTAAATAATTATAATAACTCATAGAAAAATCAACTCTAGGCAAAGGCATTTTACCTTTAGTAGGTATTTTAAATATATCAACAGGTTTAGACCCAATTTTAATAACAAACAAATCTTTAAAATAATTATTATTAATATTATTATCACTATTATTAATTCCTCCAAAAATATAAATTCCTTCAATTTTTGGTTTATTTTTTACATTTTTATTAATATTTCCTTCAGGAATTTTATATACATTAAATTCATTATGATATAAAACAGCTCTGCTCTTAATAACTAAACATGCGCTATGATAAGCTAAATAGGGTATTTTAATTAATGATCTATATTCTAATGGATTCCATTTTAATTTCATATATTCAAAAACCCAAAAATCATTTAATATTTCTCCTTCATCATTAATTCCACCATAAATTAATAATGTGTTTCCTACTCCAATTCCAATGTGATTTTTTCTCCAAGGAACATTGCGACTATTAATGCATAAAGGATAATAATATTTTTTTGTTTTCGTATCGAAAATTGATATGTTATTTTCTCTGTTGTGAATTAGTAAATGTTGATATGAAATTGAACCCCCGAAAATGTATATGTTATCATTGTAATATGACATTGTGTGTGAATATCTTGGCAATGGAGAATCATTTTCGTTTTCTTCTTCTTTTTTCCATATGTTTTTTTGGAAATTGTATACCCATAAATCATTTAAACATTTTGATTGAATTCCCCCGAAAATGTATAAATTAAAATCTTCGGTTAAAGTAAATGAAAATTTCCCGCGACTTGATGGATGAAGTTGAGTTGAAAGAGATGTGAAGAATATTCGCAAAGATGAGAATAATTTGTCTCGAGAAATTAAATTGTTGGGAATTCCTAAAATGTTTTCTAAGGGATTTATTGAATTTTGATATTTTAATTTCTTTTTATTTTTATTATTGTTATTATTATTATCATTATTATTATTATCATTATTATTATTATTATTATTATTATTTTTGCTATTATTGCTATTGATTGTATTATTATTATTATTATTTATATTTTGACTTATTGCTAAAATATTATTATTATTTTGTAAGTTTTTGAATATAAAATTAGTTTCAGGACTTGAAAATTTTGAAACTCTAATTTTGGGCATTTTATTAAGAAAATAATTTTTTTTATTAACTTCATTAATTTTTTTATAGAATTGATTGCATTGAGAATACATTCTCATATCATTTAAAGTTTTCATAATTTTATTATTGCAATTTAAAATTAATTTACTATTAAAAGGTGAATTAAAACTTTGTTTTTTATAAAAAACATTTAAAGTTTTATTATTTTGACTTTTATTATTATTAATAACATTATTAATAACATATTTTTCATCATAATTTAAATCAGTAGAAAGATTAAATTTATTATTTTTATTAATATTTTGATAATTTCCTTCAGTAATAATATTACTTAAAAATTCTTCTTCATTTTCATTAATTATTTTATAATTTTTAATTTTTCTTTTCATTTTTTTATTAGAATTTTTCATTTTATAATGAATGGGACTATTAAAAATAGAACGATTACTATTATTTTTATAATAATAATTATTATAAAAAGTATGTTCAAATTCTTTTATGTATTTTATATTATTATTATTATCGTTTTTATTATGAATATTTGAAGGAGAAGAAAATAAAAGAAAATTATGTTTAAATGATTTAATATTATTATTATTTTCATTGTTTTTATTATTATTTTTTTTTGATGTAAAACTAAAAGATGAAAATAATGAAGGCAATGAATTCATATAAAAAAATTATAAAAATTAATTAAAAATTATAAAAATAATAATAATAATAATAATAAAAATATTAACATAAAAAAAAATATTATTAAAATAAAAAAACTTTTATAAAAAAAATAAAAAAAATGGTAAAAAATAAGCATTTTTTTTTCATTGCATTAGTTTGTTTAGTAATTACATTTTTTATTGATATTTTAACATTGACTCAAAAAGTTTCAGACAATAAAAATTACGATCTAGAAAAAAATTATATAAAAATTTACGATGACGCAGTTGATAGACTCACTCGTTTATTTGGATCATTAAACGATTATAATGATCAAGTTTGTGGAATTTACAAATTCATTCCTTTAAAAAACAAATCAACATTCAAAAACTTAACAAACACTGAAAAAGGAATTTATATTTCTCGTTTAGTTTTATTATTAATCGCTTTAATAATCGCCGCTCTTTTATTATCATCCGAAATGAATAGAAAATTATCAAAATTTTTGCACAAAATTATAATTTTCAACACATTAAACATAACAAATTTAATTTTATGCGGAATTTATAGTATTTTATCATTAGCAATGTTTGGTGTGATGATTGCAGTTAGAGTATGTGACAGTGAAATAAACGATAATTTCGGCTCAGAAAGTTTAGTTTATACTTTTTATAACAGTACTAAATTATCTCAACCTTGTGATTTATATGGAAGAACTGTAAAGAGCAGAGCAAATATTCATATAGCATTTAATTTTATTTTGTTTGTTATTTTATTAGGTTCGGCCATTGCGCATTTGTTAGCTATAATAAAAGGACCAAGTGAATTTGAGGAAAGTAGTAATGCTATTCCTATTAGTGATTCTGCAACGATGGGTCAATGGGGAGAAAAAGTGGAAAAAGTTAATAAAATTCCGAGAAGAGGGGATAGTGAAAGTATAAAACCTATGAAAATTAGTGTTATGGGAAGTTTAAATAGCAGTAAAACTGAAGTTAAAAGTGGGTTGAATAATAATCTTAAGAAAAATGATGATGATGATAATAATAATAATGAGATTAATAATGATAATAATATTAATAATAATAATAATAATAATAATAATAATAATAAAGATGATGATAGTAATGATGGAGAAAATGATAGTAATAAAGATGAAGAGTAAATAATAATAAATTTAATTTTATATTATATAAATAAATTATTATTGTTATTATTTTTTATTTAAATAATTTTTGAATAAAAAAAAATATTAATTAAAAAAAAAATAAATAATAAATAAAAATTAATTAAAAAAAAATTATCCATAATAAAAAAAATAATTTCAAAAAATAAATAATTTTTTTATATAAAAATAATCAAATGGCTGAAGATTCGTCTTCAAAAATGGATTTAGAATCCATGCAATATTACGGTGATCAAGTTAAAAAGTCTTGGATGCATGACACAGACAAGACAGCAGAGATGAAAAAGCTTATATCTTTTTTAGAAGATATAAGTAAATATCCAAAATTAGATAGTTATTTTGAAAGCAAAACAGAATTAGATTATTTTTGTAATAATTTCACACAGGAAGTTATTAAAAACCTTTTAATACAGCCTGTTGTTTATGGTGAAAATGGCGATGAAATTGCTTTAAAACTAATGTTTAATTTTATTTTAATATTTATTAAAAATGTAGAAAATAATTTTTTTAATGAATCCGCAATGAATTATTATGAAAAAATATTAAAAATATTCAAAAATGATAATCAATATTACAATTCAGCAAATAAAAATAATTGTAAAATTAGTAATAATAAAAAATTTTTGGATTATAAATTTTTTAATAAGATTTTTAATAAAAAGTTTCTTAAGAAAAAATTTGAAAATAAAATTAATATTAATTACAAAGAAGGTGATTATGTTGATATTAATGTTAAATATAAAAAATGTCGAAATGCGTTTGATGAAAAAAATTGGGTGAGAGGAAAAATAATAAAAATCATTGAAAATAATTACGAAGATAATGAAAATATGTATTCAAATATGAGCGGATTTACTTCATATAATTACAATAATTTTAACAATTATAATAATTATAACAATAATAATAATAATTACAATGGAGAAGATGTTAATATTAACGAATATTTAAATTTACTAAATGAAATGTTTCAAACTAAATTTAATTACAAAGAAGAAGAAGAAAAAAAAAATATTGAAAATGAAAATAAATCTAATATTAAAAAAATCGCTTATGTTGAATATTGCGATTCTTCTAAAAATAATTATGAAAAAATTGATTTATCTGATAATAGACAAATTCGACCTTACAAAACAGCAACGAAAGATTATGATTGGAGATTGAATTTAAAACAATGGGATGTAATTGATTGCTATGATCGTTCTCGTTGGTATCCTGCGACTATTTATAAAGTAGAAGAAAGAAATGAAAATTCAGAATTTCCTACTAAAATTTATTCAATTGGTTTTCGTTTATATTTAAACCATTTTAAAATTGACAATATTGAAAAATATTATTATTATTGGAACTCGTTTGATGTTAATGTTGATAATAATGGAGAAAAATTCATTGGGGATAAAGAACAAATGGATGAACCGATTTATTTTTTTAGTAAAAGAATACAGAAATTTAATACGTTTATTAAGTTGCAAAAAAAGTATGGAATGAATGATTATAATATGAGTAATAAAATGAATGAAATTAATAATAGATTGGTTAATGATGAAGATATTAGTAATACTTTTGTTGATGAATTTTATTATTATCAGTTAAATAAAAAAAATGAGGAGAGTAAAAAAGAAGAAAATAATAATGAAAATAATAATAATCAAAATAATAATCAAAATAATATTGAAAATAATAATATTAATGAAAATAAAGAAAATAATATTAATGAAAATAATATTAATGAAAATAATAATATTAATGAAAATAATATTAATGAAAATAATAATATTAATGAAAATAATAATAATAATGAAAATAATAATAATAATAATATTAATGAAAATAATAATATTAATAATGAAAATAATGAAAATAAAGAAAATAATGAAAATGAACCAGAAGAAAAAAACATAATAATCGGAAAAGAAAAGAATTTTTATTTTTATTTAGGTCTTTTATTAAAATTATTAGAAAAAGGAACAGATTTATTTTCATTAAAAATATTAAAAAATCATCCTTCATTAAATCAAATAAACATAATTTTCGAAATAATAAGTTCAATAATAAATTACATTCACATTGAATATTTAATCGACAATCAAAACATTTTTAAAGAAAGTATTTTAAATTTTATAAATAATTTAAACGAAAAAGAAATTCGTAATTTAAAAAAAGAAAATTTAGACATAATTTTAAGCACATTGAATTTAATTAAAGATTTAATTCAAAATTACAATTCAAATAAAAATTTAATAAACGAAAATCAAAATGAAAATAATATTAAAAAAGAAAAAATTCAAAATAGAAAATACATTGTAATTGGAAATAATTTGCTTGAAATATTTATAAATTTAAAATTAAAAATTTTTGTTACGAATGAAAATGGAATGAATTTTTTGAATGAAAAAAAATATGATTGTGATAATATTTATCAATATGATTTAAGCAAAGAAAAATTTGATGAAATTAAAGAAAAATTGATGGAATTGAAAAATAATAATGAATTTAATGAAAATGATATTATTTTCATTGAAAGTAAAAACAAAGAAGAAAATGATTTTTTTGATAAAAATATTAAAAATTTGGGATTTAATAAAATTTTTTGCTTTGAAGAAATTAATATTGATAATTTAAAATTAATTTTTGAAGTTTTGAGCAATGAAGGTGATTATGATAAAAATAGTTACGAAAATTTTTTAAAAATTTATAATTATCAAATTCATAATAATAATAATAAAATTAATTTTGATCCTGCAATTTATAATGAAAAAAAAAATAATAATAATAAATACAAAGCAATTTTTATTAATTATGAACAAAATCCAGAAAATTTATTATTCAAAGTTTGTAATAAATCAAATAATAATTTGATTTTTTTTAATTTTTTTAATATTATTAATGAAAATGATTCAGAAAATGAAGAAATTCTTACACCTGAATTATTAAAACATTTAAATAATAAAATTAATTTAATTTTTATTAACAAAAACGGAAAAAATATTTTAAAAGAAAATTTACCACCTTCTTTCAATGGAAAAATCATTGAAATTGATACAAAAAATTATTCAAAATATTATGAAATTTTATATGAAATAATGAAAGAATTAAATCCTGAAGTTAATATTGAATTTATAAAAGAAGAAAAAAATGATTTAAATGAAATAGAAAATGAAAATAATTTTAATTTAATTGAAAATGAAATTGATGATGATGATAATAATGAAATATCAAAATTAATTAATGAAATTTCATTAAAAATTTCAATAAAAATGATTAAAACTTCGATTTTTGATAAAAGACTTCAAGGAATAAAAACATTAAATGAATACATAAGAGAAAATGAAAATAATATTAATAATATTAATAATTTAATTGTTTTATTAAAAGAAAATAATATTTTACAAGAAATTTATAATAATAATACTCATAATCAAATTATTAAAAATTCAAATACAATTTTAGAAATTTTGTTTAAATTTGATAAAATTGATAATAATGATATTATTATTTTAATTAATAATATTAATCAAAATTTCGAAGCGAAAAATTATATTATTAATATTCTTAAAAATTTAATTGATTTAATGAAAAAAAATCAAATTACTATGATTTTAGATAATTTTTATAAAACAAAAAATGTTAATAATAATAATAATAAAGAAAATGAAAATGAAAAAAATTCTATTGAAAGTAAAAATGAAGAATTAAGCGAAATTGAAATTGATTTAATGATAAAATTAATAAATAAAATAATAATAAATTATTATGATGAAATTGAAATAAAAAAATTTATAATTTTTTTTAAAAATTATTTAAAAGTTTATTTTAATAAAAACACAATTGATAATATTCTTAATTTAAAAGATAAAATAATTTTCGAAGAATTATTTTTACAATGTAAAAATGATTTAAAAGAAAATTGTAATGAAAATAATTTTATTATTCTTCAAAAAATTTTTGAATTTACGAATTTATTTAAAGATTTTTTTGATGAAATTAAAAAAAATAATGATATTATAATTTTATATGAAAATAATTTTAAAAATTTTATTAACAATTTTAATAAAAATAACAATGAAAATAAAAATGTTTATGAACAAAACATTAAAATTCGTTTAGATTTTTTAATAAAATTAATTGAATTGTATCCTGATTATAAATTTATAATTTTTTTAAAAGAAATTTTATTAAATTGTGATTTTTTTAAAGAAGAAAATGAAAATTTATTTTTTATTTTTATTAAAAATTACATTAATAAAAATCTATCAAATAAAATCGAAATTGAAAAAGAAGTTTTTGATATTTTTAATAATTATAATGAAAATATTACATCTGAAAAATTTGATACGTTTTTAATAATTTTTTTGGATTTAAATCAAGATAAAAATAAATTAATTTATTACATTAATAATAATCAAACGTTTAATATTAATATTAATAATCAAAAAAATTTCGATTTTTTTGGATTCGAAATTTTTTGGAAAATTTTATTATATTCAAAAGAAGAAAAAATAATAACAAAATCAATAAACATTTTATTTCAATTATTTAAAGAAAATTTAAAATTTTTGATTGATAAATGTTTAAATGTAATTTACAATGAAATTAATGAAATTAACAATGAAAAAAATAATGAAAATGAAAAAAATATTAATATTATAAATAAAATAATAAAAATTTTAAATTTATTAATAAACGAAAGTGAAAAAAACGATATTAATAATATTATTTTAAAGCCTCATAATAAATTATGTAAAATTTCAAAAACAAACATTAAAATTGAATTGAAAGATAAAAATGTAAGTGAAATTTTTGATTTAAAAACATATGAAAATTCTTTAATAAACGAAATAAAAAAATACATTTTAATTAATAAAAATTACAATTTTAATCTTAACAAAATCGAATTTATTAAAAAAGAAGATGATCGATTGAAATTTGAAATTAAAGAAATTCCAAAAGAAAATTTTTTTTTTAATAATAAAAACGAACTTGATAATATTGATGAAATTGATATTAATAATAAACAATTAAAAATCAATCCGAAATTCTTAAAAATTTTAAACGAATGGTTCAATTTTTTCAGCAAAGATGAAAAAATGGAAAGAGAAAATATTGGAAAATTTATTAATAAAGTCACAACATCAAAAAGCGAAGAAATTAAACCTGATGATAAAAGAATTATTAAATTTTTGGATGATTATGATAAAGATAAAAAAGGTTATATTAATAGAGAAGAATTTATTAATTTTTATTTAAAATCTGCTAAAGATAAACCTACTGTTGTTTGGAGTAATTTAAATACTATGAATGTTAGAGAAGATTTTAGTCATGCTGATGATAATCTAAATAATAACTATGAAAATAAATGTAATGTTATTGATGTTAAAAGAATTGAAAAGTGGTTTGATGATGAGGAAGATGATAATAAGGAAAAAGATGGTAAAGATTCTAATGAAAATAATAAAGAAAATAAAAAAGAAAATGAAGATAATAATGTTAAAGATGATAATAATAAAGAAAATGAAAATAATAATGTTAAAGATGAAAATAAAGAAAAAGAAAATAATAATGAAAATGAAAATAAAGAAAAAGAAAATAATAATGAAAATGAAAATAAAGAAAAAGAAAATAATAAAGAAAATGAAAATAATAAAGAAAAAGAAAATAATAATGAAAATGATAATAATGATGATAATAAAGAAAATGATAATAATGAAAATAATATTACAAATGATAGTAATAAAGAAAATGACAATAAAATCGAAGATAACAATAATAATAATAATAATTTATTACCTCCTTTAAACACATTTATTCCAAGAATTTATTTAGGAAACAACCAAAAACTTTTTAAATATTTAAACATTTTATACAAAAACAACAATAAAATAAAATCATGTGCCACAAATAAATTAATTTACGATTTTATTTTTAATTTATCAACAAATTTAAACATTTATAATAATATTTTATCAAAAAATATTTTAAATTTCAAAAATGAAATTGATAATAATGAAAATATTAATTATTTAATTGATTTATATGAATTTAACATTATTAAAAGTTTTATTGATGATGTTACATTTAAAGAAAATGAATTTTTATTATTTGAAGAAAATTTAAGCGAAGAAAAATTAATTGAAAAGAAAAAAAATTTCATTAAAAATTTATGTGAAAATGTTTATGAATATTTAATAAAATTCATATTAAAAATCTTTGATGAAATTTCAAATAATAAAAATAATAATAAATTATTAATAAATTTATGTTTAAAAGAATCAATAATTTTAATAGAAATGATTTTTAAAGCAGGAATTAATTTCATAGAAAATGTTAAAAATTCAAATGAAAATAATAATAATTCAAATGAAAATAATAAATTTGAAAATTTATCTTACAATAATGAATTGCATGAATATAATTTACTTAAAAAAAATTTAAGCGATAATAATAATTTAAATAATAAATACGAAGAAGAATTTATTTTAAATAATAATAATAATAATTTTGATAATAATTCATTTAAAAAAAATAAAAAAATAAATAAAAAAATAAAATTAATTTCTTCTTTAATTTCAAATAATGAAAAAATTATTAATTATGATTATTCAAATCTTATTAAAAAAATTTCTTTGTTTTTAAATAATAATGAAAATTCAGAAATTATTTTTATTCGAATATTTAAATTTTTAATATTATTAATTTCATCTGAAAATAATATTAATATTAATGACAATGAATTTAAAGAAATTTTCGAAAAATTAATAAAAAATTTGTTTATTAAAAATTATCAACCTGCAATTGCAATTTTAAAAGAATTTTTAGTTTATCAAAAAAATAATCTTGATTTATTAAATTTTTTGTATAATTTAATGAAAAATATTTTATTTATTATTTTAGATGACATTAAATTAAATAATAAAAACGATGAAAATAATAATAATAATTATAATAATTTTTTTGAATATTTTTCTTTGTTGTATGAATATAATAATAATTTTAATGAAAATAAAGAAAATAATAATGATTTTATATTAAAAATTTATGATTTTATTTATGATTATTTAAACATTAATGAAAAAAATTTCAACATTGAAATTTTTATAAATCTAATGAAAATTTTAATAAAATTAATCGAAATTAATAAAAATAACATCGAAATTTATAATTACAAAAATTCAACTTATTTTTATTTCATTCTCAAAAAAATCATTTTCAACATAAACGAAAATAATAATAATCAAGAATCAAACGAAAACGAAAATAATAATAATAATAACAATAAAGATTTCATAAACATAAACAACATTTTAAATTCAAACAACATTTTTTCGGACAAGAAAATAAAAAAAATTTCATATCTTTTTATTTTAACCGTAATTCAAAACATAAACGAAATAGAAAATATAATTCAAATAGAAAAACTTTTTAATTCTCAAGAAATTGACTTTTCAAATTCAAATGGCAACGAAAACATTCATTTATCAAAATATTCATCTCAAAACAAACAATGTAATCACGTTGGTTTAAAAAATTTAGGTTGCATTTGTTACATGAACAGTTTATTACAACAATTGTATTTCATTCCAACTTTTCGCTATTCAATTTTAACAACGAAAGATGAAAAATTCGATGTTGAAAACATTGTGACTGAATACAACACAAATAATTTCATGTTTAATCACAATAATTATTATCGAAACATTAATTTTAATAATAATAACAACAATAATAAAATTCAATATGATGATGATTTATTTCATCAATTGCAAAGAATGTTTACTTATTTATTATTAAGCAAAAAAGCTGATTATAATCCAAAAGATTTTTGTCGCTCTTTCAAAGATTTTGATAATAATTCAATTAATGTGCTCGTTCAACAAGACAGTTTTGAATTTTATAATAATTTTTGTGATAAAATTGAAAATTCTTTGAAACCAACGAAATTTAAGTATTTAATTAATAATATTTTTATGGGAAAAAATTGCAATCAAATAATTTGTTCGAATTGTAATTACATTAAATTAAATTATGAAGATTTTTACAATCTCGAAATTGAAGTTCAAAATTTGAAAAATTTAAAAGAATCTCTTAATAAAATGATCGAACCGGAAATTATTGAAAATTTCAATTGCGAAAAATGTAATAAAAAAGTCACAATAAAAAAAATAAGTAGCATTAACATTTTACCAAACATTTTAGTAATTCATTTAAAGCGATTTTATATGAATTACGATTTAGAACATACAGAAAAAATAAACAGTAGATTTGAATTTCCGACTTTGTTGAATTTAAAAAAATATTGTATCGAAAATTTAAGTTCCATCGAAAACGAAAAAATTTACAAAAAAAACGAAGATTATTATGAATATAAATTAAAAGGTGTGACAGTTCATATGGGAAGTTCTGAAGGAGGACATTATTTTAGTTTCATAGATGTGAATCGAGAAGGAACAGAAGAAAAATTTGAAGAAAAAGACAAAAATGGAAAATGGTTGAAATTTAATGATAGTCATGTTTCAAATTTCGATATTAAAATGTTAGAATCTGAATGTTTTGGTGGAATGAATGTTGAATTAGAAAAAGAAGAAGGAATGCCATCGAGTAAAATAAATTCAGAAATGTATGAAAATTTTCAAAATGCGTATTTATTAATTTATGAAAGAAAAAAAAAAACGCCATTGAAAATTGTGGTTAATAATGATGAAAATAATTTTGATCCTGCGAATGCGAATTTCATTGAAGTTAATGATAATAATAGAGATTTTATTTATAAAGAAAATGATGTTAGTTATGTTAATAATAATGTTAATGAAGAAGAACTTTATAGAAAAATTTTTAATGATGTTGATAAAAATGAAAAATTTAAATTTAAAAGTTTTTTTGATTTTGAGAAAAAAATACCAAAAAAATATTATGAAGAAGTTAAAAAAGACAATAGTAAATTTGATAATAAAAATAAATATGACAATGATTTTAAAGAATTTTATGATAATTTTAATATTATTTTTATGGAAATTATATTAAAAAATTCAAATAAATTCTTTGATTTTGATTATAATATTCAAACTAAAATGTTAAAAATTTTCGCTAAAAATTTCTTTAATAATAAAAATAATATCGAAAATATTATTGATAATATTATAATTCCAATTTTAAATTCAAATGAAGAAGAAAATAATAATAAATTATTAAAAATTCAAATCGCAACTTATTTTAATGATGATAATATGATAAATAACATTTTCGTTAATAAAACAGAAGAATCATTCGATGAAAAATATTATGAAATTTATAAAAAAATTATTTACATCGGTTTTAATAAATTTGATAATAAAGATGATTTAATTTTCCCTGAAAATGAAAATAATGAAGATAATTATAATTATAATAATAATAATAATAATAATAATATTAAATTAATTGCTTCAAATATTATTGAAAAATTGTTTTTAATTTTAAATAATTCAAATTCTTTGAGTTCGTATTCAATGCCGATTTTTAATAATAATAATAATAATATTATTTTTTATAAATTATTAAATATTTCTATTCACACGAATTATAAAAATTTAGAAGAATTTTCGAATGATCAAAAATTATATTTTTTATTTTTGATTTTAAATAAAAATAATATTTCAAAAGAAGAACAAAAAATTATTATTGAAATTTTATATTATGTAATTTTACGTTCAAGAGAATTTAATTCTAATTTACAAATAAATAATTCATTGAAAATTTATAATAATCTTCAACAAATTAGTATTAATTCATCGTTTTTGAATTTAATTAAAAAAAATGACATGAATAATAATATTTTTTGTTTGTTTAAAAAAGATAAAAAATTATTTGTTTATTTAGCTATTTTATTAATGTACAAAGACAAAGAATTTACTGAAATTATTTTAGATTATATTAATAATACAATGATGAATGATTTGAATGAAGAAAAATTGAAAATTATTTTGGATTTAATTAATATTAATGATGAATTTATTATTAATAGATTTAGTATGATTTTTGGTTATCCAAGTTTTATTATTGAAGCTTATGATTTAGATAGTAATGAATTTAGAAATGAATATAAAAATGAAATTGAAAATAATAAAAAAATGGAGGAAGAAAATGAAAGAATTAAAAAGATTATTGAAGAAAGAAGAATTCTTGGGAAAAGTTTGGAATATGAAACTGATGAAGAGGAAGATGAAAAAGAAGATGAAAAGAAAAATGAAAAAAATGAGGAAGAAAATAAAAATAAAGATGATGAAAATAAAGAACAAGAAGATAAAAATAAAGATGAAGATGAAAAGAATGATGAAGGAAAAGATGAAAAAAAAGAAGATAAAAAAGAAGATGAAAAAGAAGATAAAAAAGAAGAAGAAAAAAAAGAAAAAGAAGAAGATGAGAAAAAAAAGAAAGAAAAAGAAGAAGAAGAGAAAAAAGAAGAAGAAACTAAAGCAGAAAAAAATAAAGAAGAAAAGAAAGATGAAGGAAAAGAAGAAAAAAAAGAAGGAGAAGAAAATAAAGAAGAAAAGAAAGAAAAAAAAGAAGAAGAAACTAAAGCAGAAGAAAATAAAGAAAAAGAAGAAAATAAAGAAGAAGATAAAAAAGAACAAGAAAAAAAAGAAGAAGAAAAAAAAGAAAAAGAAGAAGAAGAGAAAAAAAAGAAAGAAAAAGAAGAAGAAGAGAAAAAAAATAAAGAAAAAGAAGAAGATAATAAAGAAGAAACAAATAAAGAAGAAACAAATAAAGAAGAAAAAAAAGAAGAAGAAGAAAATAAAGAAGATAAACAATCCGAAACTCAATCATCAACAACAACAACAACAACCAAGCCAAAAAAATATAAAAAACTTGATTTAACCCTCAAACAATTAGATTATTCATTTTTATTTCCAAAATTTGGTTTACCTTTAATAAAACAAAACAAAAATTACATAACATACACATCAAGAAATCATATGACAAAAACATGTTTATTTTCATTATTATTTTCCAAAAATTCTCCTTTATCAATGAAATCAAAAATTCCATTAATTTATTTCTTATTAAAATACTCAATAATCGATAATATAAATAATTCTCAAATAAACGATTTTATGATAAAATACATTTATTTAACACCATATCAAAATTTATCAAATAAAAATTTATACGAAAATTCAATTAATTTATTAAAATCATACAATTCAGATTTTAATTTTGACATAGAATCATTAGAAAACAATTTTAAACCTTTAAAAGAAAAAATCGATAAAGAAGTTGAAAATAAAAAAATCAAAAAGAAATTTATTATTAACGAAGAAGAAAATAAAAAAGAAAATGATGATGATGAAGATTTTAATGTTTTAAATTACAATCATCATCATTATAATAATAATAATAATAGTTCAAGCGACGATGATGATGATGACAATGATGAATATAATTATTATAATACTAATTCAAATTCAAATAGAAACAAAAGATATTTTGATTATTTCGTTGGTTTCATTCCCAATTTTTTACCAAACGAAATTGTAAAAGAAAAAATTTATAATATCGCGCAAGGTCAAAATTTAGTTTTATTACGATTAGAATATTATACAACAATTGCAGATTTAAATGGAAATGAAATTAATAAAAATTTAAAAAAAATTAATAAAAATGACGAAGATAATGAAAATAAACGAATTAAATTTGTTGATATTAATAAACGATTTGAATTTAAAAATGAAAGAACTTTTATTAAAAAAATGTCTAGAGAAGTTAATAGTCAAGAATATGTTGTTATTAAAAATAAAAAATTTTATGATAAATTTAATAATAATGAAAAAAAAATTAATGAAAAATGTTGCTTAACATTTATTAGATATGTTCTTCTTAGTTTAGGAAAATCTGGCGGAAAATTTGGAGTGAAAATTAAATCTGTGATTAGAAAACAAATTTTTAATAAAAGTTGTAATTATTTTATTAATGAAAATTATATTGATAATGTTAATCCGGAAAATTATACGAATATGATTAATATTAATAAACTTTTTATTGATGGAGAATTTTTAAAAATTGATAATATTGGAATTAATATCGATGTGAAATTTAAAGAAAGTAATGAAAAAAATTATTATCAATAATAAAAAATTTTGATATTTATTTATTTTTGATAAATAATTATCATATTTAATTATATTTTTAATATAATTATATAAAATTAAACTGATATTTAATAAAATTTTATTATTTTTAATTATAAATTAAATTAAAAATTATTTAATTTTAATATTGAATTATTAAAATTTATGTTAAAATAATTTTTTATTTTATTTTTAAATAAATATTAATAATAATTTTTATATAAAAAAAAAAAATATTTCTTTTCATTCAACAAAAAAGAACATTTAATTAAAAATATATTAAAAAAAAAAAATTTAAATAATATATTAATTAAATAAATTATAACTTAATTAAAAATAAAAATAATAAAAATAAAAAAATGCAAACATCAAACTATTCAACAATAATCGTAGATTTAGGAAGTGGATTTATAAAAGCTGGATTTGGAGGAGAAGATGGTCCACGTAGTATATTTAGTTCTCTCATAGGAATACCAAAAATGCCAGGTTTAATGGTAGGAATGGAACAAAAAGAACAATATGTAGGAGACGAAGCAATATCAAAATTAGAAATAATGAATTTCATCTCCCCAATTCAAAGAGGAGAAATTACAGACTGGGATAAATTCGATACATTATTACATTATTTATTTTATAATGAAATGAAAATAGTCCCAGAAGAAATTTCAATATTAATAACAGAAAGTCCTTTATCATCAAAAGAAAATCGACAAAAATTAACTGAAGTTCTTTTCGAAACATTTAATGTCGAAAAAATTCATATCGCAAATAGTTCAATGTTAGGTTTATACTCATACGGAAAAACAAGTGGGTTAGTTGTAGATAGTGGTTTTAATGTTACAAGTAGTGTGCCTGTTTATGAAGGATACCCTTTAACACATGCGAGTTTGAAAATGAATGTTGGTGGAGAAGATTTAAGTAAAAATTTATTAGATATGATTAAAGATAATATTGACCCTAATTACAAACTTTTAAAAGGAAGAATTTTAGCAGATGATATTAAAGAAAAATTAGCATATGTTTTATTAAATAAAGATGATGCCGGAAATGATAATGAAGAATATACATATAAATTACCTGATGAAAAAACTATCAATTTAAGTAGTGAATTGTATAAATGTTGTGATTGTTTATTTAATCCTGAATGTCCTGTTGTAAATGAAGCGGAAAATGTTAATGTTAATAATAATGAAAATGCTGCTGAAGTTGAAAATAATGAAGAAGAAGATAAAAAAGAAGAAGAAGAAAAAAAGGAAGAAGAAGATAAAAAAGAAGAAGAAGAAAAAAAAGTCGAAGAAGAAAAAAAAGAAGAAGAAGAAAAAAAAGAAGAAGAAGAAAAAAATGAAAGACCTCCAAGTTCACATTCAAATAAATCAGCTCATAGTAATAAAAGTAAACATAGTAATAAAAGTCATCATTCTCATCATTCAAATAGAAGTTATAAAAGACCAAAAATTTTAAGTGTAAAAGACATGGTTTTAGAAAGTATAAATAAATGTGATAGTGATATTATAAATGATATAAGAGAAAGTATATGTTTAATAGGAGGTAATACATTATTAAAGAACTTCTCAGAAAGATTGAAAAATGAAATTAGTGATTCAAATGAAGGAGGAAATTTCAAAATGAACGCATCAAGTGAAAGACAATTTTCTGCTTGGATTGGAGGAAGTATTGTTGCTTCTTTAGATAACTTTCAATATATGTGGGTTAGTAAACAAGAATTTGATGAAAATGGAAAAAATTTACTTGCTGTTGATTCAAAATGCTTTTAAATAAAAATAAATTAATAATAATAAAATATTAAAATTATTTTTTTAATTATTTTAATTTTAATTTTATTTTAATATTATTTATTTATTTATTTATAAACCAAAATATTTATAAATTACAATAATTATATCATAAAACCAAATTTATTTATATAATAATCAATAAGCATAATAATATTTTTTTTTAAATATATTTTATTTTTCATTGTCAGTTTTAATTTTTTTATTAATAATAAATTTTTCATTATTTATAATTTGAAGTAACATATCTTTAGGAATTAATTTAATCATTTTTTTAATTTTATTCAATTCAGTATTTTTAATAATAATAAAAGGAATTAAATAAATAATATAAAACAATCCCAAAACAATATAAAAAACAATAGCAATTAAAACAATCACTTTTTTTATTTGATCCATAATCGTATCAATAACCTCATTTAAATTAGTAGTTAAATTTTGAAAAACATACCTAAAAACATAAACTAAAATGATAGTTATATCTTTTAAAGTAGATGTATTAAAAATCGTAAAAGGATTATTAGCATGATAAATTTCTTTTTCTTTTTCATCTTTCGGTTCATAACTTTCATAATATAAATCAGTGTCATATATTAATTCATTATAAGAATAATTACTTTGTTCTGCTTTTTCCCAAATTTCTTTGCTTTGTTCAATAAGTAAAAAATAATTATCAAATAAAAAACTAAAAATAGAATAAAAACCATAATTAGTAATATTACATGATAATTTCTCGCAATTAATATTATATTTACCTGCATTTTCTTCTAAATAATGACAAAATGAATCTCTATTTAAATTTCTATACAAAGGATAAATTTTATGTAAATCAAAATCTGTAAAATTTCTTGACATTTTTGTTACTAATCCACTATTTTCTTGATAAGCATCGTATAAATAATTTATTTGTTCCCAAAAATAAAATGCAATTGTTTCTATTGAATATTGAAAAGGATGGAAAAAATTATAAGCTCGAACAAAATTAAATTTTCCAAAAATTGTACGTTCTAAATATAATGTTAAATAAAATACTCTATCGTAATGAGGAATATTTATAATTTGACTTGAAAAATACATTGTTAAAATTAATAATAAAGTACTCATAAATAAATAGAAAATTATAACTATTATTAAATTTGTTCTAATATCTGAATTATCCATAATACTATTGTATTTAAAATTATGAAGGTCACCTTTTTTTTTCTTTTGATATGTAAAACCTTTTTTTGATTTTTTTATTGGATTTTGACTTTCTGTGATTTCTGATTCTGATTCATCAAATTTTATTTTCTTTTCGCCTAAAATATTATCATGTTCATCAAAAAAAGTTAAAAATTTAAAATTAATTTGTAACATTTCATTTATTTTTTCTTCATTTACTTTGAAAAAATAATTTAAATATTTTTCTTTTTCTCTTATAAAAAAAATATTCGCTTTAACACATAAAATAATAATAACAACTTCAAATAAACAAAAAACAAAAAATAATACTTTAATAATTTTATCAACATTAGCTATTTCTTTATCTAATTCTTGAAAATATAAATTAATCATAGTATTAATTCCATTTATATTATTTTCTCCATTAAAAACTAAATATAAAAATTTAGTATTTAAAGGATAACAATTAGTAGCATCATTAGCAAAAGAAAATAAATAATAATCAAACTCACTTAAACTATACAACAATTTTAAACTAGTAGTATCTATTTCAATATCATAATCATCAGTTATATGATATAAAGATATATCAACATAAATAGCATCTATTTGTTCTTGAATTTCTTGAGATATATGAATTTCATTAAAAGATAAACTTTCTAATTCTTCTATACTTTTATTATAAATTTCCATTAAATATAATTGCAATTCAGCATAATAATCTTGTCTATAATCTTTTTGATATAAATTCGTATATTTTGTATTATTTAATAAAACTAATTCCATTGATGCTAAATAAGTATGTAAAATATATCTAAATAAACTAGTTTGATAACTTATGAAATTATTAATTGATGTTATATTATCTCGATAATTAAGAGTACGATTAAAATAAAAAGCAGAAATTCCTATAAAAACTAATAAAACAACTAAATATAATAAAAAGCAAAATAATATTGAAGTATTTATTATTTTTGGAGAAACTATTTTATTAATAATTTCTAAATTACGTTCTGTTAATTTATTTTGTGTGTTTTCAATTGTAATTACACCATCTTGATTTAATTTTGTACGAATTTTTGGACTTATTTTTCCAATTGGACTTGAAGGCATTTGTTTTAAACGTTCTTGTGAAATAATAGTTGATACTTTACTTTCTTTAGGAAAATTTTTAACATCAATTACAATTCCTGTTGTATAATCATAAACACTAAATTTAATATTTTCAAAATTTATTTTATAATATTCATTTTCTATATTATTTTCATCTTTTTTTGTATCAAATGCCAAAAGTTCTTCTTCTTTCTTTTTTTTTTGAATTTCTTCATCATCTTCTTCTTTTGATTCATTTGAGTTTGAATTGCTACTTTCTTCGCTTGTTAAATCACTGGCAGATAATTTTGAAGAATTTTCATTAGAAGTTGTTTTATCTTTTTTATTTGAAGTTTCTTTAGTTTCTAAATAATAATTATTATTAAAATATTCTTCAACACTTTGAACATTTTTAGTATAATTTTTATCTAAATAAAACATTTTTTCTTTAATATCAAAAGTTATATTATCAACAGTAGGAACAAATTTTTTATTTAATAAAAAGCCATTTATTGATTCTGAAGCAATTGAATTTCTTTTAACTAAACTTAATCTAGTATTACTCATTTCAATTTTAGTATTTTCAATGTCGTTATTAAATATAAATTCAAAGCCATATAATTTATCATTTATTTTAATTTCTTTTACAATTAATTTTAAATGAACTTTATTTTTCCATAAAATATCATTTTCTTTTAAAAATTTTTCTTGAAGAATTTTTATTTTTACTTTATTTTTTGCGTTTTCTGATTTTTTTGAATTTTGTAATCTTTTCATACATTCTTCATTAAATTGTTTTATTAAAGGTGTAATTTCAGTATTTAAATCTTTTGTATGTAATTTCAATTGAGTGATACAATTTGATGTGTAATATCTTATAGTTAATTTATTATTTGTTAATATAATAAAATTTTGATTAGATTGGAAATAATTTATTTTTCCAAAAATAATTGGTGTAAAATCTTCATTATTTGTAATACAAACATCTAAATAAATAGAAGTTAAATATTTTGAACTTGTTACTAATAATGCTTCAATTTTTTTTAAATTTTTTTCTATTGATTCATTTGATTTAAAATATTTTAATTTATTTTCAATCATTTGTGAATGACTTTCTATAATAAAATCTGGTAATATTAATTCATAATTTTTTCCTATTAAACTATTTTGTGAATATCCAATTAAATTACAAAATTCTAAACTTATTTTTAATATATTTCCAAATTTATTTTTTTTACCTGAAATTATAATAAATTGAAAATCTGGTGTGACTTTTAAAGTTTTTAAATCAATATAATTTTTATTTAATATAATTTCATTTTGTTCATTTGAAACAGTATTTGATAAATATAAAATACTTTTTTCATTATCATTTAAAATTTCCTTTAAAAATATTCCATATAAATATTTTATTTTAGAATTATTAATTCTACTTCGATCTAATAATTTAAATTTTGTTTCCATTTTATCTAATAATTTACTTATTTTATTTCCATAGTAATTAATTTTTTGAACTTCATGATATTCTGTGCAATTTAATACAATATTCCAAAAATTTGAAAAATATAAACTTAAACTAAATATCATATTAACAATATTATTACTTTGATATTTCGCTGAAATATTTGTTAAATCATTTCCATCTTCAAATATTTTATATTCTATTTTTTTTTTAATTCTATATATAAAAAATTCTTGACTCATACTTAAATTTTTTATTTCTAATGCTTTAGTTAAATTTATATAAGCTTTATCAAATCTATTTAAAACTTCAAATTGAAATAAACTAAAACTTATTATTAATAAAACACTATTTTTATAATAATTAATTGCATATTGATATAAATATTCAATATGTTTTAATATTTCATTTTTTAAATCAACTTCATTTAATTCATTATAATTAATTTCATCTGAATTTTTTTTGTTTAAATTTATTGTTTCATCAGAAAAAAATCCAAATATATTTAATAAATTTTCTCTTTTGTTTTTATGTTGTTCTATTTCTTTAACAATTAAAAAAATATGTTCATAAGTTCCTAATTCGCTATTTAAATATAAATTTGAAACTTTATTTAAATAATTTTTATTTGGTATTGTTAATATTAAACATGATAATAAAATAGAACCTATTAAAAATATTTCTAATAAACCATCAAAAGAATTATCTTTTATTAAATATCCAATTGATAAACAAAAAGAATTGAAAAAAAATATTAAACTTATTAAAAAATATATTTTACAAAAAATTTTATTGCTTTTATTGTAATTACAACCGATAAAAAAATTATATGCATTTATCAGACTTAATATGCATAAACTAATAACATAATAAACTAATACATCTTTAATATATAATATTTTATTAAATAAAAAGCATAAAAATATAATATAACATAAATATAAATCAGGATTTAAAATTACATATTTTGAAATATCATTTGAAAAATTATCTTGATTTTTATAAGAAAAAGAATAATAATTAAATGATATATGAATTAAAAATAAAATTGAAACTAAAGATAAAATTCCAAAAATTATATGTTCAAATTTCCAACATTCAAATTTATTATTAAAATAATTTTCATCATCACATAATAGAATAGTTAATAAAATCTCTAAAAATGGTATATAAAGAATTCTGCTTAAAAAATTTGAAAAAATATTATATAAATCAAATAATATTTTAAACCTTTTAACTTTTTTATCTAAAAATGAAATTATTAATAAAAATATATAAATAACATAAGTTGATATAATTAAAAACAATGTCAAAAATATTATCAATAAGAAAAAATTTTGATTATTTTTTGTGTATGGTAATATTTTCCAATATTTAAAAAAATTATTAAAATAATTTACCAATTTTCCACTTTTCCAAATTACCATAACTTTTTCGTTAAAAGTTAAAGAAAATAATTGAAAAAATTTTATTGTTTCAAAAATAAAATAAATTAATTGAGAAGAATTTTCATTATTATAAATTAAATATAATATTTTATAATTTGCATTTTTTAATTTGGAATAAAAATTTAGATATGTGTTGTCTTCCATTATTTATAAAATTTTTTTATTAATTATTTTAAAACAAAATAAATATTATATATGTATGTTAAACAAATTTATTAAAAATTTAATTTTAAATTTAATTGAAAATAAATTTTAAATAATTATTTTAATTTTTATATATTAGATATTTATTTGTGATATTATTAAAAATTTTTTTAAATAATTTAAATATTTTTTTTATATATAAATATATTATTTATTAAATACTTGTTTAAATTTTGGTTCAATTCCTTTTCTACTAGAATTATGTGCTAACTCTAAATTAATCATATTGTTTTTTTCATCAAAATCAAAATTTACATAAAAATCTCCACAAACTTTAATTAAATTATCTTTTATTTCTGAAATATTATCAAATGTCTTTTTTTTTAATGGAATTATATTAAAAACTTTATTTCCATTTTCAATATAAGAATTAATAATATAATATTCAAAATTTTCCAAATAATTATTTTTTAAATATTCTAAAATTTTTTCTAATGTAAATTTATTTATAACTTTAATTATAGAAATTGTTAATGAACTCCACATTATTCTATTATTATCCCATTTATATTTTTTTTGATCTTTTTCAAATAAAATATTAATTCCTAATGCAAGATTTTTTTCAACATCAGATTTTACTGATGATATTTGATTATAATATTCTTGAATATCATATTTTTCATCTGTTTGACTAAGAATTGCATTAAATATTCCAGCATCTAAATCATCCCATCTATTTTTATATAAACTTTTTTTAAAATTACTTGTATCTAATAAAATTGCTGTAACAGCTAATAAAGGAGGTATAATAGTAACAGGATATTTATTTAAATAAAAATTAGCAAGAATTAAAGTTGTACATGATCCAACAGGAAATTTAATAAAACGTTTAGTACAATTTGGAAAATCTAAAAAAGGAACAACATGATGATCATACACTTCATCAACATATTCTCTTAAATATTTTTGATCATCAGGTAATTCACTATGATCTACTAATATAAATGTTAAATTTTTAGAATTTTTTATAACTTGTTCGCTTAATAATAAATCATCTTTATAAAAAAATTCATTTTCATCTATATTAAATTTATCAAAAACAAATTTTTCATCTAATCTATGATGTAATGTTCCTCTTTTACAATTTAATACAGGAAAATAAATTTTTGTTGCCATTGGATTTAAATGATAATGTGTTGTTGATTCATCTGCAATTATTGTTTTATTTCGAATATTTTCAAAAATTGATACTAAATATGCGGAAAGTGCACTATCCATATCACATGATGAATTTCCTAAAATAAAACATTTTTGAGTTATTGTTGGAAAATAAAATAAACGTTTTAATAATGTTAAATAATTTGAAGATACTATTTCACTATCATCTCTCAAAATTGTTTTATTTTCCATTTTAAAATTTTATATTATTATATTTTCTTAATATTTTTATTATTTTAAATTAAATATAAATATTCATATATAAAATTATACAAAATAAACAAATTATTGAAATTTTATATTAAATATTATTTTTTATTGATTTAAAAAATTATTAAAAACAT
>JAEEGK010008325.1_pt1 | contig 24486 bp, 17 predicted proteins | sample 8958771 | NCBI WGS metagenome assembly JAEEGK01 (sample SAMN16246547, study PRJNA631951) | gut metagenome | biome: gut microbiome; feature: rumen; material: SC-attached | host: Bos | place: Iran: Karaj | collected 2018-10
GATCTTGCCCTTGTCGTTTGCCTTCACGATAGAGTCGCACACATTAGCTACCTTACGTCCGTAAGGCAGTTCGCGGATGGCGAGGGTGTGGTTATCCACCTTCTCTATCTTGGCACGCACTCGCACACTGCTACCTCGTTCGCCATCATTGTATTTAGACACCTCAATGGCACCACCCGTCTGGAAGTCGGGATAGAGCTTGAAGTCCTCGCCATGCAGGTAACTTATGGCAGCATCGCAAATCTCGTTGAAGTTGTGGGGCAGAATCTTAGATGACAGACCTACGGCAATGCCTTCCACACCCTGTGCCAGCAGCAAGGGGAATTTCACGGGCAGGTTTACGGGTTCTTCGTTACGTCCATCGTAAGAAAATTGCCACTCGGTGGTCTTGGGATTAAACACCACTTCCTTGGCGAAGTTGGTCAGGCGTGCCTCAATGTATCGAGGTGCTGCAGCTCCGTCGCCAGTGAGTATGTTGCCCCAGTTACCCTGGGTATCTATCAGCATTTCCTTTTGTCCTAACTGCACCAGGGCATCGCCAATGGAGGCATCGCCATGGGGGTGAAATTTCATGGTCTCGCCCACGATGCCTGCCACCTTATTATAGCGTCCGTCTTCCATGCGCCACATGGTGTGGAGGATGCGTCGCTGTACAGGCTTGAGGCCGTCGAGGATATGGGGAACGGCACGCTCAAGGATTACATAGGAGGCATAATCCAGGAACCAGTTCTCGTACATACCACTCAACTGATGCTTCGCATTGGCATCGTGTGTGTCGGTTGGTTTATAGTCAGAATGCCCTGTAGCTTCGTCTGCAGCGAAGTCATCCATGGGCTTGTCAGTGTCTTTACTCATAAAATAGTCCTAAATTTGTGCAAATATACAGAATTTTATAGAATTATTTAAACGGAAAGCAGTATCTTTGTGGCAATTTTATGAATTAAGTGTAAAAAAATTGTTGAATATGGCACAAGAAGATGTTTTCAAAAAGATTGTTGCGCACTGCAAGGAGTATGGTTTCGTGTTTCCCAGTAGTGATATTTATGACGGTTTGGCTGCAGTGTATGACTATGGTCAGAATGGTGTGGAACTGAAAAACAACATCAAGCAGTACTGGTGGCAGAGCATGGTGCTGCTGCATGACAATATCGTAGGTATAGACTCGGCTATCTTCATGCACCCCACTATCTGGAAGGCCAGTGGACATGTGGATGCGTTTAATGACCCATTGATTGACAACCGTGACTCCAAGAAACGTTATCGCGCAGATGTGCTGATAGAGGATGAGATTGCAAAATACGATGATAAAATAAATAAGGAGGTGGCTAAAGCTGCTAAGCGATTCAAGGAGAACTTTGACGAGGAGAAGTATCGTGCTACCAGTCCTAAGGTGCTGGAGTTGCAGGAGAAGCGTGATGCCCTGCATGCCCGCTATAGTGCTGCTATGAATGCGATGGATCTGAACGAGTTGCGTCAGATTATCTTGGACGAAGAGATTGTTTGCCCTATCAGTGGTACCAGGAACTGGACAGAGGTTCGTCAGTTCAATTTGATGTTCTCTACCGAGATGGGCTCAACGGCTGATGGCGCTATGAAGGTGTATCTGCGTCCTGAGACTGCACAGGGTATCTTCGTGAATTACCTGAACGTACAGAAGACTGGTCGTATGAAGGTGCCTTTCGGTATCGCTCAGATTGGTAAGGCTTTCCGTAACGAGATTGTGGCACGTCAGTTCATCTTCCGCATGAGGGAGTTTGAGCAGATGGAGATGCAGTTCTTCGTTCAGCCCGGCACTGAGCTGGAGTGGTTCCCCAAGTGGAAGGAGACGCGTATGAAGTGGCATCAGGCCCTTGGTTTTGGTGCGGAGAACTACCGTTTCCACGATCACGACAAGTTGGCTCACTATGCTAATGCCGCTACCGATATCGAGTTCAAGATGCCGTTCGGCTTCAAGGAAGTGGAGGGTATTCATTCTCGTACCAACTTCGACCTCTCCCAGCATGAGAAATACTCTGGCAAGAGCATCAAATACTTTGATCCGCAAACCAATGAGAGTTATACGCCGTTCGTTATCGAGACCTCTATTGGTGTCGACCGTATGTTCCTCTCTATTATGTGTCATTCATTCTGCGAGGAGCAGTTGGAGAATGGAGAGACGCGTGTTGTCCTGAAGTTGCCTGCTGCTTTGGCACCTGTGAAACTCGCTGTCATGCCGTTGGTGAAGAAAGACGGTCTGCCCGAGAAGGCACGTGAGATTATCAACGACCTGAAGTTCCACTTCAACTGCCAGTATGATGAGAAAGACTCTATCGGTAAGCGCTATCGTCGTCAGGACGCCATCGGTACTCCCTATTGCGTGACCGTCGACCACGACTCGCTGAACGATGGCAAGGTAACCCTCCGCTTCCGTGACACGATGGAGCAGGAGCGTGTGAATATCTCTGATCTCGCATCTATCATCGAGGATAAGGTAAGCATCGCTTCTTTACTGAAAAAACTTCAGTAATGAGAAAACTTCAGTAATGAGAAAATGAAAAGGAATCATTCTGTTATTTTCAGACTGTTTAATTATTATATTGCAGCAACGATGTCGCTGCTTGCTTTTACTGCCTGCAGTGAGAGAGACGATACCGTTCAGGAATATGCCGACTGGAAGAATAAGAACGAGCAGTTCTTTGAAGCCGCTTACCTCTCCGATGATTATGACTTGAAGCTAAAGAAATACTCTCTGGGCACAAGTTATGTGGCAGGTCATACTGACTATGTACTGGTGGATAAATTGGGCAGCGAGATGGGAGCTCCTGAGGTGACTCCTTATCTGAGTGATACAGTACAGATACATTATGTGGGACGTCTGATTCCGTCTCCCTCCTATAGCACGGGATATCAGTTTGATCAGAGTTACCTGGCACCATTTGACATAGATACGGCTGTTCCTAGTAAATTTGCTGTCAGTGCAGTCGTACCAGGATTCGGCACCGCTTTGATGCAGATGCATCGGGGGGACTATTGGCTAGTCGTCGTTCCCTATCAGTTAGGATACGGAACGAGTGAGAATGGTACTATTCCAGCCTATAGCACGCTTATCTTTGAAGTTCGCTTGGAAGACTTTTGGACAAAAGAGAAAGGTGACCGCTATTAAGCAGGTCACCATTTTATTTTATTTAATCAGGTCATCGATATGCAAAAGTATGCGGATTATATCAAGAGGATAGAGATAGACTCCCTTTGGGGAGGACGGAAACATATTGTATGGGATCTTGACCCTAAGGTGAATGTGCTTAGTGGTATCAATGGTGTGGGTAAGTCTACTATCCTGAACAGGGTTGTGAGGAGTATCGCCATCAATGGTGATATCCTGAACCACATGCTCAAAGGGGTACATATCATCTCTGAGCCAGAGGATGCTACTCATGTGCGCTTCGACATCATCCGCTCGTTAGATAGTAATATCTCCCAGACCCTGACGGAAGGGGAGGCTGTGATGCGCGAGACCTTGTCGGCTCTTGCTGGCATGGGAGGTGGCTCGTTGCTAGATCTGCAACTCTATAACCTGCAACGTAAATACCTCGACTATCAAGTGAATATAGGCAACCGTATCATTGCTGAGTTGCAACAAGGGAATACGGATGCGGCGCAACACCTGTCTGAACCCAAGAAACGCTTTCAGGATATCGTTGACGATCTCTTTAATGAGACAGGAAAGAAGATTGTACGTACGGAGAATGAAATCCGTTTCTCACAGATCGGTGAGATCTTGCTACCCTATAAACTGTCAAGTGGAGAGAAACAGATCCTTGCCATCCTCTTAACAGTATTGGTGGAAGACCAGCAACCTTATGTTCTTTTTATGGATGAGCCGGAGGTGTCTCTACATATCGAATGGCAGAAGCGACTCATCGACTTGATACAAGAACTTAATCCTAACGTGCAGATTATCCTGACCACTCATTCGCCAGCTGTCATTATGAACGGCTGGATGGATAAGGTGACAGAAGTGAGTGACATAACAGTATAGTTTCTATAGTCACTATAGTACCTATAGTTCCTATAATATATTACAATGAGCAGGCTGAAGGATCATCTTAATAGTCGCTATTTCGAGGCTGCCAACCAGATGACCTCGAAAAAGGCAAGGCGGAGAATCGTAGCTTATGTGGAAAGTTACGACGATATCTACTTCTGGCGTACCGTCTTGGGACGCTTTGAGGATGATAAACGCTACTTTGAGGTGATGCTGCCTTCCCACCAGAAATTGGAACGTGGGAAGAAATCGGTATTGATGTCCTTTATAGAGGGTAGGATAGGAGAGGATATGATCGCCTGTGTGGATGCGGATTATGATTATCTGCTACAGGGTGTCACTCCACAATCGAAGAAGGTGGTGGAGAGTCCTTATGTGTTCCATACTTATGCTTATGCTATCGAGAACCTGCAGTGTTACGCACCCTCTCTTCATGATGTCTGTGTTGCCGTCACCCTCAACGATCATCGTCTCTTTGATTTCGAGGATTATCTTACGCAGTATAGTGAGGCGATATTCCCTTTGTTTATATGGTCGGTATGGGCATACCGTACAGGTCGGCATAACCAATTCTCCCTGTCTGATATGGCAAGGGTGATAGACCCGGGGGGCTTCAATGTCTTTGATCCGCAACCGTCTCTTGACCATCTCCGTCAGAAAGTCTGTAGGAAGGTCAGACAGCTACAGACAGAGTTCCCTGGTAATAAGGAGTCTTATCTGAAGCTGAAAGCGGAGATTAAAGAACTGGGTGTTACTCCGCAGACCACCTATCTTTATGTACAAGGGCATTCCTTGTTTGACAATGTGATAGTCCCTATATTAAATAAGGTGTGTAACCGGCTCCGTCTGGAAAGACAGGATGAGATCACGCGGACGGCACGGCATCATACGCAACGCAGAAACGAGATGTCCTGCTACGAACACTCGTTGCAGGACATCCGTCAGATGTTGAAGAAAAATAGTGGTTACATGCAGTCAGAACAATTCCGTCGTGTACAGTCAGATGTGGAGCAGTATCTTACGACAGGACATAAGTCTCCAGAAACTTAATAGTTCCCTCTGTTCTTATCTCTTTGACTGTAGCAGGGATAAGGACGGTCTCACCAGCATGGAAACTCACTTCTTCCCCGTCAATAGTCAATGTACCCTCTCCCTTCAGTCCAATTAGGATCACGAAAGAGTCGAGTTCACTATAGTCTATCGTCATCGGTTCCGTCAGGTCGTAGACTGCAGTGTTGAAATAAGGACACTCCACCAACAGCTGACTCTCGTTTTTCTGGGGGGTATACGACGTGCGGTAATCCTCAAGGACGGTATAGTTAATGCTCTCAGAAGCCTCCTGGGTGTGTAGCTGACGATAGTTGCCGTCCTTGTCCTTGCGCTTGAAGTCGTAAATACGATAGGTCACATCGGAGGTCTGCTGGATCTCCGCCAAGAAGCAACCGGCGCCAATGGCATGGATGCGTCCTGCGGGGATAAAGAAACAGTCACCCTCTTTTACCTCATATTGGGCAAGAGCGTCACAGATGGTGTCATTTTCTACCATCTCCTTATATTGCTCAGAGGTAATTTGCCGTCTCAGCCCGTTATAGAGTTTTGCCGTTGGAGCGCTGTCCATCACAAACCACATCTCGGTCTTACCACGACTCTTTCCCTGTCGGTGGGCTATCTCGTCAGTGGGGTGTACCTGTATACTCAGGTCCTGACGGGCATCGATGAATTTGATAAGTAAGGGAAACTCATCGCCAAAACGCTTATAGTTTGTCTCACCGACTAACTGCCCTTTCATTTCATGTACTAATTGATTGAGGGATCGCCCGTCACCAATGGTTATCGTTTCATTATCCTTAACACCAGAGATCTCCCAGCTCTCACCCACATTCTCCATTTGTGCATTGAGCTTCTTGAAGTGGATAATCTTGTCGCCTCCCCATAGCGTCTGTTTTAATAATGGTTCAAATTTGTAGTAATTCATATATGCTAGTTTGATTCAGATTAATTGTCTCTCCAGAACCCTCGTGTGAACAATACCAGAACACTCATAATCTCCAGACGTCCTACCAGCATCAAGAAGGAGCATACCCATTTGATGAAGTCAGGCAACTGGCTCCATGACATCTCTGGACCAATCTGTGTCCCAAGAGATGGTCCGACATTACTGATACAGCTCAAGGCAATGGTGATGGCGTTCGTGTTGTCAATTCCCGCTACTATCATAATCGTTGCGGATAATAGTACCATCAAAGTGAAGATGGCAAAGAAGGCAAGTAGTGAGTTCAGCTTCTGCTGAGAAACAGGTTGCCCGTTGATCTTCACAGGAAGGACCGCATTTGGATGGAGCAGTTTATGGAACTCATTGCGTAAGACCTTCATAATCATCACACCACGGATACACTTGAATCCACCAGTAGTGGAACCAGCACATGCTCCTAAATACATCAAACAGCCAAGGATGACCCATGTGATGTGAGGCCATAATGCCGCATCGTCATTGAAGAGTCCTGTGGTGGTCATAAACGATACTACTTGGAATAGAGAAGAGCGGAATGCTCTCTCTATACCGTATCCGTTATGTGACATCAACAGATACATGATCCATATCGTGGATACGGTGATGAGAAAGATATACAGTTTAAACTCCGAATTCTTGAAAAGGTTGGCGACCTTTAAGCGGAACACAGCGAAATAGAGCATGGTGAAGTTGATACCTGCCAGGAACTGGAACAGGATAGCGATGTACTCAATTGTCGGTGACCGGAAAAATGCCGCAGAGTCATTATGAGGAGAGAAACCACCTGTCGCCGTTGTGGTCATCGCATAGTTGATACTGTCGAAGACGTCCATCCCCGCAATATAGAAAGAAAGGACACAGGCAATGGTAAGCGCAGAATATATGGACCATATCCATTTGGCGGTGGTGGAGAGACGGGGGTGCATCTTCGAGCGGATAGGACCTGTAGCTTCCGCAGCAAAGATCTTCACGCTACCGCTTCCTACCATAGACGGTAGAATGGCAATGGTGAAGAACACGATTCCAAGTGCCCCAATCCATTGAGTCTGTGTACGCCAGAACAGAATGGCATGTGGCATCCATTCCACATCATCAATAATGGTGGCACCCGTCGTAGAGAATCCGGACATGGTCTCGAAGAAGGCATCCGTCACATTATCAATATATCCTCCAATAAGAAACGGAATCATGCCAAACAGACTGAATACCGTCCATGTCAGCGTGACTAGAAGATAGGCATCACGACGCCCCAGATTGTTATTGGCGTTCCGCCCCATGAATTTAAGGATAAAGCCACAACTGAAGGTAAACAACGTGGACAGCAGGAAAGCCATCATATCGTCTTCCATATAATAGAATGATATACACGTGCAACAGGTCAGCAGTGATCCTAATAGTAGGAGCAGCGAACCGATGATCTTGTATATCAATGGATAGTTTACCATAAGATATTTGACTTGAAGAACTTCTCTATCTTTTTCAGATTCTGTTCATGACAGAATACCATGACAGAGTCACCTGCCATGATTTGTGTGTTACCATTGACAAGGATTCCCTCGTCATGACGAACGAGACCGCCGATCGTCACACCAAAAGGAAGCCCTAAGTCCTTTACTGGTTTCTTGGTAACTCTGGAACCTTCTGCCGCGGTAAACTCCGCTACATCGGAGTCGACCATCATCAGAGAACGGACATTGCTGACATCCGCGTCCAGCATCATTTGGTAGATATGACTGGCGGCTACTGTCTTCTTATTAATAATCGTTCCGATATCCAAACTCTCTGCCATCTCCACATAGTCAAGGTTCTCAACCATAGCCACCGTCTTCCTGACACCGAGTCGCTTGGCGGTCAGGCAGGCTAGAATATTCGTCTCTGCATTTCCTGTCAGGGCGACGAAAGCCTGTGTATTGTCGATACCCTCTTCCTGCAATAATCCAAGGTCACGGGCATCTCCATGGATGATCATGGTGTCTGTGTCGCAAAGAAGTTCGTTCAACTGCTCACAACGCCGCTCGCTCTTCTCAATGATTTTCAAGTTCATATATTCAGGAAGCGTCAACCCCACGCGTACGGCAGTCTTTCCTCCACCCATGATAATGACATTCTTCACATCAGCATAATGCTCCTTTCCGGAAATCTTGCGTATATAAGGAATATACTCGCTGGTCGTCATGAAGTAGGCGAGGTCGTTGACACATAATTTATCATTACCACTCGGTATCAGTGTCTCGCCACCACGTTTGATGGCTACGACATGATAAGGGTCATCAGGACCGCAGAGGTTCTTCAGTGGCTCGTTGAGTATCTCACAGGTCTTTCGTAGTTTGATACCCAGCATTACCAAAGCACCGCCATGTACGTCCCAGCGTTGTCTGACCCATGACATTTTCAGACCATTCGTGATGTCGATGGCGGCAAGGACCTCAGGATAGATGAGGGAGTTGACCCCCATTCCCTCGAAGAATGGCTTCAGATGTGGTGCCAGGTATTCGTAGTTATCAATACGTGCAACTGTCTTCTTGGCTCCTAAAGCATGGGCAATACTGCATGCCGCCATGTTTTTGCTCTCATCTGGTGTCACCCCGACAAAGAGGTCAGCGGATTCCGTGCCGGCATCCTTCAGCGTCTTGATACTTGTCGGAGAGCCTTGGATCGTCATGATATCATAACGACCGTCAAGACCTGCCAGTCGCGAGGCATCCGGGTCAATCAACACACAATCCTGATGATCGCGTGAAAGGAGTTTTGACAGGTGAGTTCCAACGGCACCTGCACCGGCAATCACAATCTTCATGACTCTATCGCTTTTCTGATACTTGAGGCATCTAAGCCTACGATATGATGTAGTTCCTCAACAGTGCCATGTTCGACAAACTGGTCGTCTGGCATACCAAGACGGGTGACACGTGGGGAATAGCCGTGGTCGTTCATCCATTCCACTACGGCAGATCCTAAGCCGCCATTCTTAACACCGTTCTCCACCGTGATGATGTGCTTGTATTTCTCGGCGACTTCCTGGAGGATATTCTCGTCAATGGGCTTCAGGAATCGCATATCGTAATGGGCAGCAGTTGTCCCCTCTACAGCTTCCGTCACGTTATTACCTATCGGACCAATAGAGAGCACGGCGACATCCTCTCCGTCTTTCATCTTCCTGCCTGTCCCCACTTTGATTTCCTCAAAAGGACAACGCCAGTCCATCAAAACCCCTCCACCTCTTGGATAGCGGATAACGAAAGGTCCCTTGTCAGGTAACTGGGCGGTGTACATCAGCCGACGTAACTCATGCTCATCCATGGGGGAGGAGATAGTGAGGTTGGGTATAGGACGAAGTGCTGCAAGATCGAAGGCACCATGATGGGTAGGACCGTCTTCTCCTACGATACCGGCACGGTCGAAACAGAAGACGACATGCAGGTTCAATAATGCGACATCGTGGATGATATTGTCGAAAGCTCTCTGTGAGAAAGCGCTGTATATATTACAGAAGGGTATCAGTCCGTCTTTCGCCATACCTCCAGAGAAGGTGACGGCATGCCCCTCTGCGATGCCAACATCAAAAGCCCGGTCTGGCATCTCCTTCATCATGATGTTCATAGAACAGCCTGATGGCATTGCGGGTGTGACACCCACAATCTTGGGATTCTGTTTCGCCAGTTCCAACAGTGTGTGTCCGAAGACATCTTGGTATTTCTGAGGCTTGTTGGGGTCTTTGTCTACCAGTCGCTCACCTGTCTCTGGGTCAAACTTGCCTGGTGCATGCCATGTTGTCACGTCTTTCTCCGCAGGGGCATAGCCATGTCCTTTTTGCGTATGTAGGTGTAACAACTTAGGACCTTTCATGTTCTTTAGCTGATTGAGGATACGTACCAACTCCTTTACATTATGTCCGTCGAAAGGTCCTAGATAACGAATGTTCATACCATCGAAGATGTTCTGCTGATGGGAGATAGCACTCTTCAAGGCATTAGCTAGTCGCTGGAGTCCGTTCTGACGCTCATCACTCATCAGCCCCTTCCTGTGCAACCAGTTGTTAACCTTGAATTTGATGGCATTATATGTCTCATTGGTACTTAAATCAATCAAGTATTGCTTCATGCCACCTACAGAACGGTCGATAGACATGTTGTTGTCATTCAGAATAATCAACATGTCATTGGGAGATGAAGATACGTTGTTCAGTCCTTCAAAGGCGAGCCCACCACTTAAAGCACCATCACCGATGACAGCCACCACATGACGATTGTCTTTACCGGTTTTCTTGGCTGCTACTGCCATACCTAACGCAGCAGAGACAGAGTTGCTGGCATGCCCGCATGCAAAAGTATCATACTCGCTTTCATAGGGTGAGGGGAAGGGACGGATACCTCCTAACTTACGATTGGTACAGAACTGTTCTCGACGTCCTGTCAGAATTTTATGACCATACGCCTGATGTCCTACATCCCAGACAATTCGGTCTTCTGGGGTATTATAGACATAGTGTAAGGCGACGGTCAGTTCCACTACGCCGAGACTGGAAGCAAGATGTCCAGGATTCACTGAAAGCTCCTTCACGATATCGTCGCGAAGCTCTTGGCATAGTTCTGGAAGTTGGTCAACTGACAACTTACGTAAGTCGTCGGGATATTTGATGTTCTTGAGTAATTCCACCTTAATTTGTATATTACGGTGCGAAGGTACAAAGTTTTTTTGAAATGACAAAGAATATAATGAGAAAAAAGGACGAAGGAGCTTTGCTCCATGTGAAAAGATTTATCGTGTCAGACTGAATTTCAGTGATAAGCCGAAATCGTGAGTCGTCGTGGGATAACTGCTGGCAGAGAGTAATGGAGTGTTTGTCTGTCTGTCATAATATGCGCTGAGCGTCAACAATCTGGATAGGGTATAGTCTGCCATAAAGGATATCTTCAATGCTGTGTTACCACTGCTTGCGGCACTTGTCTGCGAGGCGATATCACGAGTGATGGCAGCCTGTTTACGCAAAGAGAAGTCAAGACGCATGTTCAGGTCATGATTGACACCAGTCTTCGGTGCGGTTGTTGTTGCCGTCTGTTGCTTGTCATTAGCTTTCTTCCTGCTGCCACGTTGTGCTTTCTTGACCTTGCGGTTGCCATTGCTTCCGAAGAGGTTGAAGTCACTGATCTTGTAGGCAAGACCAACCACCCAGTCGTTGGAACGGCTCTCGTTAATCTGGACACTCGTCATGGAAAGGTTCAAGACACGTGTGGTACGATACTCTACCTTTGCCGTGAGGTTGTTTTGGAAAGTGAAATCAACACCAATTAATGGCGAGAACGATTCGTTGAGGCTGACCGTTGGAACATTATAGCCTAAGAGCGAGTTGGTGCCGGCATTCGCCGTGTAGCTTCCTACCGCATAGATGCTCTTATAGGCATGGTTGAGGGTCACGCTCTTGAACACGTCGCGGAACCACGGGAGTTTCGACAGTCCTGTATAGCGGACGGTCCAGTTCGGTAACAGACGTGTCAGTGACGGGAAGAAGCTGAGTCCTCCTCCACTGCTGGTATAGGCGGAGAGGAAGGCTGGGATCATCACGCTGGCATGGTATTGGTCAACACTGGTGCCATATTGCGCCTCCGCCCTCTGCTGGTAGGAGGCCAGCAAACTACAGAACCTGTCGAACGAGGCGGAATGGAACCCATTGTTGGCATCCCCAATACCTTCAAGTGCTGATTTCAGGGAGATGGTAGTCATCGTGAAGGTACCACTCTGCGTCGTCGGCATACCCTCAAACATATACTGTATGGATTTCGCCTTTGTCTCTGTACGACTGGCATTCAGGTCAATCTTCAGGTCACGGAAAGGTTCCAGCGTTGCCTTTATCTGTAAGTCCTTTGTCAGATTTGTGGTAGCAGGAGTTGCCACACTGTCGATCTCTAATAACCAACCATTGTTGTGTGCCTTCTGGATATAACTATCGTCAACCATACCAAAGGCAAAACCTAATCCTGGAGCCATCACACTACCTGTCCGTTGTCCGAAAGCATCTCCGATATTTGGCAGGAAGCCTGGAATTGACATGGAATACTGGTTGCGATAGGAGATTCCGATAGAGCGCACCATCATCAGGAGACGTGCACCTGTCTGTGCCGGTTTGTACCACCACTGTTTCTCTGAGGGCGGTTTGGGCGCGATACTGAGCATCAGTTGGATGGTGTCACGATTCTTGATGCGGATACGATTGTCATCCAGGACTTTGTATTTTATGGCATACTTCTTACCATCCTTGGTACGTGCAGTGACGGTCAGTTTCTTGGTTTTCTTACCATGGTTGACGATGATGGAGGAGTCTGCCATCAACGTAACCTCCTTCTGCCATGCATTCTGGTTCTTGGGTAGTATCTTCTCCTCCTTCTTGTTTTGTTTAGCGTTTTTATCTTTCGCGTTCTTATCTTTTGTATTTTTGTCTTTCGTGTTATTTCTCGTTTTAGAGGTATTGGCACTTGCCGCTTTCTTGAACCTTTCATTCGCTTTCTTCAGGAAAGGGATATGGTTATAGAGTGTCTCCATATTGAAATTACCGTTGATATTCAACTGACGGTTATTCGCAATGGTGTTTCCTAAGTTCGTTCCATTCTCAAGGTCCGTACCACGTACCCATCGATAGGTTGCGTTATACGACGCATCTGCTGTCATCCAGTCAAAGATAGGCAGTTTGTTGAGAGGGAACTGGAAAGAGGCAGTGAAATGTTGCTGGTAGTCAAGAGGTACTCCGAAGTGGAGGATACTATGCCATACCGAGTCCTTCCAAGCCTCATAGCGGTCAGGATAGAGGTCTTTGTTGATAGGTCTCTCGTCATAAGGCTCCTCGATTTCCGCATGAGTCGCCGACTGGAAGTTCAGGTGCAGGTTCTTGGTAAGATCCCAACGAAGGGAGAACTCACGATTCCACAGGAATTGTGAACTCCAGGAGACAGGGAGCTTTTGTCCTCCAAGATCCTCCATGTCCCGTTCTTGCAGCTCATGGTAGAACCTCTGTATATCCGTATTGAAGGAGATGTTCTGTGGTAACCAGTTCAGTCCGAACTGTTTCGGATATTGTGCCCATTTGGATTTGCTTTTACTTTTCTTGAAAGGCTCCCATGGCTTATAGACCGGAGAATAGCTGTAGTTCAGGGCTCCACGCCACTGGTTCTCGTTCTCATAGACCGTCGTCTCACCACTAGTATGGCGATGGGAGTTGCTGTAGGAGAAGGAGAAGTTAGCAGGGTCGTATGGCATAGGATGCCTCTTGGTCTTGATGCCAACTCGTACGTTTGACAAGGAGAAATTGGTAGTGGTCGATTTAGTCACGGCGATACTCTCAATAGAGTCACGTTCCTGTTTAGAGGCAGCGGCGTCCAGTGCGTCCTTCAGTTCCAGGTCGGTGTCTAACGGGTTATATTTCGGTCGTCTCTCCTCTTTGGTGATGGAATAATAGAGTGGTGCACTGACTTTCGCTTTGTCGGGGAAGAATTTACCCAGATCCACATTGGCTGTGATGGAGTAGGTCTTGTAATCGTCGTTGGAGCGTTGCAAGACACCCTCTTCCAGTCCGCCGAATCCTGCTGTCATGATTTTTCCCGTCATATTGATCGAGCCGATGTCGGAGAGTTGCACATTCAGAGCACCGCTGGCAGCCCAGCCGCCATTGTTGTTGGTGTCCATCAGACGTAACTCGTTGACCCATACCTCTCCCGACTTATGCTCGTTTGAGATGTTGCGCACACCGATCATCATCGTCTTGACCTCTCCAAGTGTCGGGTTACCTACTATACTGGCTGTATTGGAAGGATTACTGGGGTCTGCTATTGAGTATATCTGGTTGAAGGAGGCACCACCGCTGGCTCTTGACTTGTTACGTTCCTTCTTGAGTGTGGTAAACAAGTCCAGGTCGAGGTCCAGCATGTTCTCCTTTGGCCATACGGCACGACAGTCCTCCACGTTATATTTGTTATAGTCGTTACGGTCAGGAGTCAAAGAGAGAGGAATCTCGTATTCATAGTAATTGTTCTTATAGTCACTGCCAAAGCGGATGAATAAGGCAAGCTCTCCATTCTTGAGATTATAGTCGTCAATCAGGTGGTTGGCATGATTGAACATCTGTATATGTTTATAACGGCGCAAGTCCAGCATGGTATTCTTATAGACAGCCTTCGACTCACCAGGTGCCAAGTCGCGGACATCCATTTTCATTGACTGCTCGTTCTCTTCCACCAGCTGTGGCTGTGAGGGGTCGGTCACCCTGCTGATACCTGGTGGCAATACATAGTTGACGGGTCGTTTGTCGTTGTTCTCCTCGATGTTTACAGCACTGACCTCTAAGATGCCACTCTCGGAAACAGTGGATAGCGGTTGCTGATAGATACGCCACTCTCCACGCACCAGGTCAAGAGAGCCGAAGCGCAGGACGATGGGGCGTTTGAACTGGGTGAGGAACATACGCATGAAACGCACACTGGTGAAGTCGCTGATGTTACCCACACAGTCCTCATACTGATCGAGGGGGATGCGGAACTGATACCATTTCACGGTCTCACGGTTACCGTTACGCAGGGAGACACTTGCCTCACGGATGTCCGTGATATGGTTTCTGCCCAACACCATATCCTCTGGTCGGATACTGACTTTATATTGGAAGTAACGCTCGTACTCGTTGAGGGTGAAGTCCTGGTTGATATCCTCCACGTCCGGGAAAGTCTTGTAGCTGGTATCATAACCCTCCGTCTGCTGGTCACTGTCAGGAGAGTTTCCCTGAGGCATGTTGATACGCTTGTAACGGTCGAGGATAGATGCCTGTCGCTCGTCAAGGTCTCTGCCGCGGAAATAGTGGTAGTTGTCATTGGCAGGGTCAGCGTTCCAAGCCGCACGGACACTGTCATTCACATTGACACCATTGAGGAAGTTGGCATAGGCAGGTTTGGAACGCTCTTCCTCGTCGTTAAGACCATTGAAACCAACATCCTGTTTGGCTCGTGAACCTGATGAGGTGGCGAAGGCGTATGTCTGAGTGGCTTGGATAGGTACCTTACCCCACGGGGTATAAGAGAAATTATTCGTACCGTCTACAGGCATACCACTCTCATAGAATTTCTTACCGTCTTTCAGGATATCCTCGCTGACCTCTCCGAGATTGATATAGAGGTCGCCACCATATTCGTTAGCATCACTCTGTTGGTTGGTATAGATGAAGGGATCCAGCAGCCAGAACTCAATATACTCCACATTGGCTGTCTCAAAATCGTTGGTGTCCAGCTTACGCATCATACCGCCCCATCGCTGCATGGGTCTGGTGAGTCTTCCCATGACGTCAACATCCGTGTCCAGGTTGTAGGCGCCACGCTCTTGCGGATAGTAGGCAAGGTTGAGGATAGGAAGTGTTGCCGTAGCACCGCTATAGGTGCTCTGTTGGCGGTTAGGATACAGCTCACTCACATAGACGGCACGGACATAGTGGTTCGACAACTGCTCGAGGTCGCTCTTGATATGACTGGGTGTCAGGGAGGAGGTGCGGTAGGTGAAGAGTGGGTCGATGTTATACCAGGCGAGGAGTGAGCGGTTGAAGCCACTCGTCACGGAGTCTTTGTCGTTATATTCCTTGAACATGGTAGGCACGCTCGACATTGTCCATGACTTGGGCTCGCTGACGTCAAGCCCGTTTTTCGCGTTCTCGAAGTCGTCAATATACGAGGCATTATCCTGAGTACCGCCAGCCTGTCCGGCAATCAGTTGTGCGAACTCTCCCGTAAAGGAGATTTGTGAGGGTTGTGTACAATGCAGGAAAGGCAGTTTGTCGAGTATGTTCGTCAACCACTGACTCTCATGTTTCCAGTTGATATTAAGTCCCCACAGCATGTTACGCAGAGGCTCCTGTCCCATCGTGACTTTCGAGGTCAGGGTCTGTTCTGTGAGATACTGGAAGGTACCACCCACTTGCAGGTCTTTCGAGAAGTCATACTCCCAGTTAAGACCTAGCATCGTCTTACGCTGCATACCATAATCAGTATTACTCTCCAACGACACGTTGACACTTGTTCCGGCATCGATGATGCTCTGGTTGAGGATGGTCACCTCACCAGCGGAGTAGTCGACACTATAGTCGGAGCCTTCGTTAAGGATGACTCCACCGGCTGTCACGACCACCGAGCCTTGAGGTACGTTATAGGCTCCCAAGGAGATGACGTTGGCAGCGGTGCCCTTAAACTGTCCCACCAACAGGTATTTGTTCTTGTCTGTCATCTGTTTGGCGGCGGTCCTCGTGGTGTCGTAGAGCTCGCTGAACGTATATTTGGCGATCTTGTCGTCAGGGACATGATTCTTCTTCAGGAACTGGCGGAGCGTCTTGCCAAACGGTTCGACGGAGGGAAGGAAAACACGACCCTCGCTGACGGTATATCCTTCTACGTAGTCGAAGAATCCATTGGGGTGAGCACGGTTGTTGTTGTCCAGACGGTCACAGCCAAGTCCACGCAGCAAGGTGATGTCCTTCACCTCAGGGATATAGGTCAGGTAGACACCTGCCGTATCGCTCTGGAACTTGATATCGAGTCGGAACTTGGTCTTCTCCACATTCGATGCGAGGTAGTAGACGTTCTTCATCATCAAAGACCAGTTGTTCTGGGAGGGGTTGTTGCTGGTATTCTTCAGCGACTTCACATAGAGCGCCTCGTTGGCTCTGGTCAGGTCACTGGCAAACTCTCCCACCTGGTAGGTCTGTCCTCCATAGGTGAACTCAAAGGCGACAGCCAGGACCTGGTCAGTCTGTAGACCTGTCTTGAGGGAGACGTATCCTAGTGATTTATTGACTGTATATTCCGAACTGGTGAGCAGTCGTGCGGCGGCTAGTTTCTCATAGTCCACGCTACCCACGAATTTTCCGCTATTATCAAGAATTGTCGATGTCAGGTCGATATTACGGGCTTCTGCATAGGTGGTAATCATCTCGTTATACTCCCTGTTGGCGCTATTATCGGGGATGTTAGAGTCTTTACCTCCATTTCCCCATTCAGAGGAAGTACTCTCGCCAAGATCTGTGAGTGCGATGATATTACGGGTGTTGGCTGTCGTTCCTGTCTTGTTGGTGACCCATATCTCGACACGGGTAATCTGGATACCTGTCATGAGGTTGGGCAGTTTCTGCATGGCATCATCGTAATGCTCCCTGAAATACTTTGCCAGGAAGAAGTGGCGGTTCTCCTCATAGTCAGCGATGTTAAACTCGAAGGGAGTCAGTTGCACACCACCCTTGGAGGATACACTGGTCGTCGTGGATTTCTTCTGGGAGAAGACGGTCTGCAGTTTCAGCTTGCCAAACTGCATATCGGTACGGACACCAAAGAGGCTGGAGGCTCCTTTGACCAGTGAGTTATTGGTGGGGAAGGTGATATTACCAGCCTCGATGAGTTTGATGATCTCGTCCTCCTTACCTTCGTAACGCAGTTTGATATTCTTGGTATCGAAGTCGAAAGTGGCGTCCGTGTTGTAGTTCAGGTTCATATTCACCTTATCACCAACCTTACCGTTCACGTTCAGGTTGATCTTCTCGTCAAAGTCTATCGCCTTCGTATTTCTGTTACGCTCTGGTAACGACGGGTTGTCGATGCTCTTGAAGTTTGCGCCTAGCTTCAGCTCGGCAGTACCTTGTGTCTTGATACGCACACCACCCGGTCCGAAGATCTTCTCCGCAGGACCTAAGTCGAAGTGCATGTCGGCAAAGTCAAACTTATCCTTGCCCTTGGTGGCGAAGTTGGCAGCGTTCTTCTGACGGAAGAAACTGCGAAGCTCACGCTCACGACTCCATTCCTGGTATTCCTCCGGGGTCATCAGGATGGGGGCGTTGAGGTAGGAGCTGCCGATCTTCGAACCGATCAGGTACACACCTGTGGAATCGTCGTATTCCGCCTGTTGCTTGATGTTCTCAGGCATACGGAGGTCGACGACGGAGCTGTCAAGGTCGCTCACCAATACGGGAGTCGTTCTCTTGATTTTCCAACGGGGGTGCAGCAGAGAGTCGGGAATCTCGTCATCCTCTGTCACCAATGTGGGTTGTGCCTTGATGGAGTCTTTGTCGTCTGGGCGTGAAGGGAAGGGGAACAAAGCTGGCAGCATGTGTGCCAGGGCAACCATGCTGATGAGCAGAAGGATAATATATACGCCGAACCTCTTCACGCGAAAAGTCTTACTTGATCTGTTTCAATGCCAGCTTGACAACCTGCTCCACGGGAGCGTCAGGCTGTTCTTGTAAGATGGCGACGACGACTTTCTGGGTAGGGGCAGGGGAGAATCCCAACATGGTGAGCGCTGCCACTGCCTCGTCGCGGACGGCATTGTTGATGGGGGTGGCGATGGTTCCGCCGGCAGGTATCTCGTCGGCGATACCCAAGGCGACAATCTTGTCACGAAGGTCGACGATGATACGCTGTGCCGTCATCTTCCCAATACCCTTGATACCTTTCACGATCCGTTCGTTGCCTGTCGAGATCGCACCGCAGAGCTCTGACACACTCATCGACGAGAGCATCATGCGAGCGGTGTTGGGGCCTACGCCACTGACGGAGATGAGTAACTCAAACATCTCCCGTTCTTTCTTGTTCACAAAACCATACAAGACATAGGCGTCTTCCCGAATCGCCTCATAGACATAGAGTCTCACCTCTTTCTTGCCTTGGATGGCACTGTAAGTGTTCAGCGAGATATTCAGACCATAGCCCACTCCTGCCGCTTCAACCGTTGCTAATGCAGGGGTGAGTTCCGTCAACTCGCCCTTAATGTATTCTATCATTTGCGCATTGTATTAATACAATGATATAAACGCAGACAGTTCGCGATTTATTGTATTAGCCTTTGCTTACCCTTCACAAGATGGCAAAAAGATGTTATTTTTGAAATTTTTCTTTCTTTTCGTTACGTTTTTAGTCGAAAAAGTGTAATTTTGCAACCGAAATCGTACTCTTGGTACGCTTTGCAAGAAAAGAATTGAAGAAAAAACAACTAGATAATAGAAAATAGGTATGAAAAAGATTCGTGCAGCCGTCGTTGGATACGGCAACATCGGTAAGTTTACCATTGAGGCGCTGGAAGCCTCGGCTGATTTTGAGATTGCAGGAATAGTACGTAGAAACGGGGCTGCCGACAAGCCTGCGGAGCTGGCTCCCTATGAGGTTGTGAAGGATATCAAGGAACTCAAGGATGTCGATGTCGCCATCCTTGCTACTCCTACTCGTTCTTGTGAGGAGTTCGCCAAACAGATTCTTCCCTTGGGTATCAATACTGTCGACTCGTTTGATATCCATACCAATATCCGTGGCTATCGTGAGCGTCTGATGGAACTGAACAAGAAGACCAACACCGTCAGTGTCATCGCCGCTGGATGGGACCCGGGGTCTGACTCCATCGTACGCACCCTTATGCAGAGTCTTGCACCCAAGGGCTTGAGCTATACGAACTTCGGACCTGGTATGTCTATGGGTCACTCTGTCTGTGTACGCTCGAAGGCTGGTGTGAAGAACGCACTGTCCATGACGATACCTCTGGGCGAGGGCATCCATCGCCGTATGGTATATGTCGAACTGGAGGACGGTTATACTTTGGAGCAGGTGACGAAGGATATCAAGGCGGATCCTTATTTCGCCAATGACGAGACGCACGTGTTCGCTGTCGAGTCGGTGGATGCCGTGAAGGATATGGGGCATGGTGTCAACCTCGTCCGTAAGGGTGTGAGTGGTAAGACTCAGAACCAGCGTCTGGAGTTCAATATGAGCATCAATAATCCGGCACTCACCGCTCAGGTACTGGTCAACGTGGCTCGTGCCTCCATGCGTCAGCAACCTGGTTGTTATACGATGATCGAGATTCCTGTCATCGACATGCTGCCTGGTGAGCGTGCTGACCTCATCGAGCATCTGGTATAAGATTGCACTCTATACAACAAGTATTTTTTTCATGGGAGAGGTTGGCTAACCTCTCCCATCTCTTTGCATGCATATTCAAACATAACACCAGACTTCTTACCACAGACATAGGAGATAGTTTGTTGAGCATCCTGCTTGAGATGGTCAAGATAAAGGGGCTCACCTTCAATGATGAGGCTGCATTCAAAGGTGTCACCTGGTTTCAGGCGAGTGTTCTCTGATGCTATGACACGAAACAGCAGGTCGCCCAGATACTCAATGTCGCAAACTCTGTCCGGTTGCCAAATCAGTCGTAGGCGTTCTCCTTCGACCAACTCTTTAGCCACACTCAACCTTCTGCTCAAGATAGGACTACTCTGCTGTTCCTCAGGAAGAAGAGTATTCTGATGATAACTATCCCAGTCTTGATAGCCAAGAAATTGAGCCAGGATGTCAAGTGTACTCTTGCGGGGTTTTACAGGTTCGTCTACATATTCCCACATTCTCATGAGCGTGGTCTTGCTGATCATGACATGTAGTCGTGCATAGATTCGTTCCCTCAGGAATTCAAAATCCTTAGGAGTACATAATTTCTTTTTCAATGCCGTTTCGATTTCTGAGCGGAGTTGTTCGGATGGTGTCATTTTGCAATATCTATTATTTTCTGGTTCCACTTCTCTATGATGTCCGCACAATGCTGATTCATGGCGTTGGCTATCTGTGTCCTCTCGTTTTTATCAAAAGACGCTCCGATTTGCTTTAGATAGGTCTCAGTAGCCCTAAAGCCTGACTGGCTTCTTCTCGTGAAGTCATTCCAAAGATAGATAAAGTTCGACAGAGTGTCAAGATGCTGGTCTATCTTTGTTTCCCGCATGGTCTTGTCAATGATGGCAATGCCTTTGTCAATGGCATCCTTCATGCGTTTCCTTTTCGCTTCCGCAGTTTCCTCCTTCTCCTTCATACTCCTGTTATAGGCTTTGAGCTCTGCCATCGAGTCAGTCAACTGCTCCATCTGCTGCTGTTGCGCTTTCTGTTCCTGTTGATAGAAGACATTCTGCTCTGCCAATCTATCCCCTTGTCCTTTAGACCTCCACAATTGCCAGCCAATCAGTATCAGTAATGCAGCAACTATCAGCACACCTGTCCATGCAAAAATCTTTTTAATGCGTCCCTCCGTTGAATGCATGCTATTCAGCAATTCCTGCGCATTCTGATAACGGCGGTCGATAGGCTGGACACACCTATTTATTAAATAGTGGTATCTTAGCCCCAAGTCCATCTGCTGCAGAATGACACCTATACTGTAGATGTCGTTGCGCACATCGGCTACAGCCGTCTGCATCTGCTCGGGCGACATATAACGTGGCGTACCCGCAGGCTGTTTCAGGATGGCATGACTGTCAGTGTCGGCAAGTCCGAAGTCAATCAGTTTTATGTTATTTCCATTGGGGGTGACAATGATATTCTCTGGCTTCAGATCCCTATGGACAATCCCTTTGGTATGTATGTACGCTACAGCGTCAATCATCTTATGCGCAATAGCAAGCCTCGACTGCCGTGTAGTGTTTCCTTCCAGCCATTCCTTCAGTGTCATCCCGTCTACATATTCCATCACGATGCATCGTCCCAGTCCTTCTACGTCTTCTATTCCGTAAGCTGCCACCACGTAAGGGTGCTGCAGCTGCATCAGAATCTCAAATTCCTTTCTTAGTCGTTGCTGATATCCAACCTCTCCTGCTATTTCCTTTTTCAGTCCCTTTAACAGCCACCACCGCCCATATCTTTTTGCCTTAGCCACTACATTGACATCCGATGTGCTCAATATCTCCACATCGGTAAACGTCTGGCTGATACCCTCGAAGGAATTAGAGAGATAGCCAGAGGCTGACGAATCGTATTTCCCGTGTTGCATGGTGCAAAATATTACTTATGAAGAAACTCTCTTGCTAAAGAATTGACTGCATCTGCGTCAAAGGGCTCTAAAATGATGTCTTCTGGCTCTAGATTCAGAAGGAACTGCAAATAGTTAGGGAGCGTGAGCATTTGACCATCCCTGCCAATATTGAAATCACCAAACTTAATGACCTGTTTTATGTGATATTTCTCTGGATGTTTCAAAACAGTCTTTGCACTTTTAGCCTGAGCTGTTTTTGCTTTGACCTCGATGGGGACACATTCACCGTTCATTCGCACTAGAAAGTCCAACTCTAAACCAGAATCTTTCTGGAAATAGTACAGATTCTGTGCTTTCTTATGAAGTGTGTCAGCCATCAGATTCTCGTAAATGGCACCTTTAAATCCACCCAGGTTACCTTGAAGGATGTCTGCACGAGTGCCAGCTCCCAACATCTCGATGAGCAACCCAATGTCTGCTGTATATACCTTGAATACATGATCCTTAGCATTCCCTTCCATTGGCAGCCCAGTGATGTCAGTGTTATAGCAACGGCAGATGATGCCAGCATCTTCCAGCCACTGCAGCGACCCCAAATAGGTATCACTTCTTCCTCCTGGCTTCACCTTGTTGTACTGGAACTTTTTGTTGTCTTTGGTCAGTTGCTTGGGAATGGAGTTAAAACACTCGCGGATATGAGGCTTATCCCTGTCTGGGGCATACTTTACCATATCGTCACGATATTCCTTTAAGATAGACGTGTACACCTTGCTTACCTCATTCATGTTGTTGGTTTTAAGAAAGACGTTTATTGGCTCTGGCAGTCCACCAACAGCTACATAAAGATTCAGGAGGTTCTTCATTGCCGTATGAATGCCTGCAGGGACAGGAGACTCTTCTGCATAGAATTTCTTAAGAGCCTCTATGACCTCCTCATTGATACCGTTAGCCCAGAGAAACTCCTCAAAATCCAGCGGATACATCTCGATAATGTCTTCGGATCCGACGGGAACAGAATTAATGCCTTGGTATTTCTTGCTAATCAGTTTGCGACGTTGCTTCTTTTTCTCGTCGCCATAGCCCTGAACACCTAATAATGAACCGGTGGCAATCACGTCAAATCGCCCGTCTTCTTTAAAGAATTTGAGTGAAGTCCGTGCCTCAGGACATTCTTGAATCTCATCAAAAATGAAGCATGTATCACCAGGGGTAAATACCGCTCCTTTTATTTGTGCGGAGAGATTTAGCAGAATTGAGTCAACATCTTTGGACCCCTGGAATGCATTGATACGCTCAGGCTGTTTGATGAAATTAACGTAAATAACCGTCTTGTAATTTGCTGCAGCAAACTGTTGTGCAATAAATGTCTTTCCGCATTGGCGGATGCCCATAATCACCAAAGGTTTGTGCCCAGCGGCATTCTTCCATTGATACAGGGTGTGTTCTATTTTTCTCTTCAACATTTTTTTAAACGACTTTTAGCTATAACATTACACTTTTTCCAACGACTTTACGATGCAAAGATACACTTTTTCCAACGAAAAATATAATCATTACCGCTTTTTTTTATGAAAATAGCGTATTTTTCTTGAAAAGGAACAAAATGGAACAATCGTTTCTCCTCCAAAGTAACTAATTTTACACAAAATCTTAAAAAATCAGCTCACAATGGAACAACTTTCAAAAATTATTCCTATCTTTGCCATGTCGCTGAGAGAAAACGGCGACATACATCGAGGAGAGCTATTAAGCTTTGACCCGTCAGAGAATCTGGAAAATTCAAGCATACGGGCGAGAAGCGGAAAAGGCTGTTCCTCCTACGGTGGCATGTATCGCCTGCTCCTATCAGGAGCTTGACGACTTCATACCTGTAGGTGTGAGCTGATTTCCATTCTTGCGTATGCGGGTATTCCAGAACCTTCTGACAAAGAGTGTTAAGGAGGCTCACACTCTGTGTGTTAAAATGGAATAAAAACTAAAATATTATGGCCTATCACTTCACAGCAAGCAGAGTCACAGGAAATGGCAATACGGTATTCCCTGATGAAATCATTATAGATGACGATGTCGTCACCTATCGCAAAGGTCAGCTAATTGGCTATAAGGAAACGAAAATCAACATTGCTGCCATTGGATGTGTCTCCGTCGAGGCCCGTCTGCTGTTTGCCGATGTCGTCATCGAAACCAAAGGCGGAATGACTATTCGGGCTAGGGGCTTTACACGCAGTGATGCCTCTACTATTTCAAAACTGTTATATTAGATATAGACCTATGAATACATCCGAAGATGTTACGATTAAATGTCCATATTATAGAATGTGTATATTCGGACACTATCTGTTGCCCTTACATTATTAATGGTTGTCTTATAATGAATAGAAATATGGAAGATGCCGAAAATCCATAAAAGAGTAGGCTCTAACTTAATACAATTAATTATGAAAAAGTACAGTAAGCCACAAATGATGGCAAAAAATGCTCCTACTGGTTCTTATGCAGCAGGATGTTCTTTTAACACTCCCCATCGCTTAGGTGGTGATTGTAAAAAATGCGAACGTGATTATTAATTGATTTTTTATTTGTCCGTAAGGAGTCATGGGGTCCTTACGGACATTTAAAAAATTCTTATCTTTGAAATTTCAAACGTTCTTCTAAAAAATGT
>JAEEGK010008327.1_pt1 | contig 24485 bp, 29 predicted proteins | sample 8958771 | NCBI WGS metagenome assembly JAEEGK01 (sample SAMN16246547, study PRJNA631951) | gut metagenome | biome: gut microbiome; feature: rumen; material: SC-attached | host: Bos | place: Iran: Karaj | collected 2018-10
GGTGCAATTCTCACGCTCAAGGCTTTCGGCGGAAGTTGCTGGTCAGGTTTTCAGTATTTTGGAAGAAGATGCAGAAAGCAGTGCTGCCCACGCCAGAATAATCAGCGAATACAAAGAAGCTTCGTTTTTGCTTGGTCAAAAAATAACCGTGTTCCCGCTCATCGGCTATGATAAATCGAGCTACAAAGCAATCGCAACTGATATTGATGAAAATGCGGGACTTGTCGTTACTCTCGATGACGGAACAACACGAACACTACAAACAGGTGAAGTATCACTTAAATCCGGCGAATTTGTTACCTGATCAAGATATATCGTCTATTCGGAATTTTTTTTCTACTTACAGTATGTTTTTACTGGACAAATCAGCCTGTTTGTTTTATAACTAGTCTATAAACACCGGTTTTATACAACTAATAATTTGCAGGACAAATTAAGATTTGTAAAGGTGTACTTAAGTTATTTTTTTCTTTCACAGACCAGAACAGGAGGCGTCTATGAATAAGTTTTTTAAGAGAAGTTGCGCTTTGTTTATTTGTTTATTAGCAGCTTCATTTGTGTTTGCAGCAGAGAAATCTCTGGGAATCACAAGCGCTGATGTAGACAACTACATTAAGAACTTTTCATCTATCAACAAAGAAATCGATGCTATGGGCTTCAACGATAAAGGAATGGAACGGGAACCGACAAAGGAAGAAATCCAGAAAAGAGATGAAATTCTTAAGAAATATGGAATTGCTGGTCCGAGCAGATTCGAAAAGATGGAAAGAATTACACAGTACAGCCAGCAGCTAGATTTCTGTAATAGTCCAAAAGCCACAAAAGAGCAGAAGGATGCCATAAGAAACAATATGAACCCTAGCGATCTTAAAGTAATTGAACCAAAGTATAAAGAAGCCATATCTGCATATAATAAATATAAGGGTGCCGGCAATTTATTCAATTTCGATATTAAAGATAAAATAAATTTGCCTTCAATAAAGAAAAAGAAGAAGTAAAAGTCATTTATAATGCAGGCTTTTTCTATACGGAATCGTAAATTTCTTACGATTCCGTTTTTTTTTATAATCATTGACACATTCTGCTTGTTTGTATAATATGCAACCATGTTGCAAAAAACGTATCATACAAAGGCTACGGAAGCAATTTCAGAGTTCATAACTTCAAGGCAAGACCACAGTTTTACGGCGGCAGAGCTTGCGGATTTTCTAAAAGAGCATGGGCTTGATGTAAACAAAACGACAATTTACCGCAATCTTGACAAGCTGACCGAAAACGGTACGCTGATAAAGCATAAATCGCAAGTCAACGACGGCTTTATCTATCAAGAAGCTTCTGCCGGCGGCGACTGCCACGAGCATATTCATTTTCAGTGCTCAAAATGCGGTTCGGTGCTTCATCTTTCAGACGAAAAAACGGCTGATTACTTGAAAACACTTTCGGAAACGCTTGGGCTTGAAATTGATACAACTTCTTCAACATTAAACGGATTATGCCCGAAATGCAAAAAATAAAACGGAATACCGCAAGAACCGTGCTTTTTGCATTTCTTGCAGCGTTCACCCTTTTTTCGTTATTTTTCATCATAATAGAAGCAGACCATGACTGCTGCGGCGAAAACTGCCCGATTTGCCTTATCATTCAGTTTTCTCAGCGGAACATTCAGCTTTTGCGCCTGCTTTTATGTGGTGCGGCAGCTTCATTTGCAATTTTCTATAAACAGGCAAAAAGCTTTTCTTACATTCAGCACATTCAAATAGAACAATTCTCTCTTTTTTCGCAAAAAATCCGCCTGAACGATTAGTTTCCTTGAATTGACTGCGGCTGTCTGAAACATGCTACAGAAACTCAAAATTTTTTAAGGAAACAAAAATGAACAAAAAACCAGTTACTCTTATTACGGGCTATTTAGGCTCCGGGAAGACAACACTTTTAAACGAAATTCTCCGCCAGGAAAAGCGGAAAGTCGCGCTTATTGTAAATGACATGGGCAGCATCAACATTGATGCCGCAATTATCAAGAAAAACGGTTCGGCTGTGGCGCAGTGCGAAATGTACGAGATGCAGAACGGCTGCATCTGCTGCACTTTGCGCGAAGAATTCATCAGGCAGGTGGAAAAAATCTCTGAAAATGAATCTATCGAAACTGTATTTGTCGAAGCTTCCGGCATCAGTGACCCGGGTGCAATTGCGGCTTCTTTTCTTGCTTTTGAAGATGAAAACCCTGATACGAATGTGTATCTTTCGAACATTGTTACCGTCGTTGATGCAGACCGCATTTACCGCGAATTTATGACCGACCTTCAGAATTATGACGAAAAAGATGCGAACAACCTCGCTTCAAATGACATAACAACTCTGATTGTTGATCAGATTGAGTTCTGCAACACGATTGTTCTGAACAAGCTTGACCTGCTGAACGAAGAGCAGATTGGACAGGTAATTAAAATTATTACTGATTTTCAGCCGAAAGCAGAAATTATAAGAACCGTTCACGGAAAGGTTGACATTGACTGCATAACTTCAACTGAAAAATTCAACTATGAAATGGTAGATTCTTCTTCTGCAATTCAAAAGGCCATCAATTCGCTTGGCGATTCAAAGCGCGGCTTTACAGATGAATACGGAATTTCAAGCTTCGCTTATGAATACAAAAAGCCGTTTGACGAGGAAAAATTCATGAACTTTATAAACGAAGATTTCCCCAAGGAGCTGATACGCGCGAAAGGCTACATCTGGTTTAAAAGCCGCCCGGAAGACGTGCTTCTGTTTGAGCAGGCTGGGCGGAATTCTTCTGTGATGGCAATTGCATACTGGGTTGCCGCGCTTGACGAAAGCACAAGAAAAGAGTGCCTTGAAAATGATGAAGAGCTTAGGAATAACTGGGACCCTGAATACGGCGACCGCGTAAATCAGATTGTATTCATCGGAAAAAACTACGACAAGCAGAAAATCCTTTCAAGGCTTGAGCAGTGCCTCGCCTCTTAAGGGAAGAAACTCAATTTTTTATAGAAAAGGAAAAACACATGAAAAAGACTATTCAAATAATTCTTATGGCGGCAATGATGCTTGCCACATCTTCAGTTTTTGCAGCTTCAAAAAAATCAATCGTCTGTACAACATATCCTGAATATGACTGGGTGCTGAACATTCTTGGAAAGAATGCATCAAGCTTTGAAGTTACGCTGCTTCAAGATAAGGGAACTGACTTGCACAGCTATCAGCCGAGCGTACAAGACCTTGCAAAAATTTCAACATGTGATGTGTTTGTCTATGTAGGCGGCGAAAGCGACGGCTGGGTTGAAGACGCGCTCAAGAATGTACGCAACAAGAATATGGTCGCCATCAACATGATGAAAGTGCTTGGCGATGCACTACGCGAAGAAGAAATTGTAGAAGGCATGCAAGCCGAAGACGAACACGAGCATCATCACCATGAAGCTGAAGCACACAATCATAGTGCCGAAATTCACGCTGATGACATAAAAGACAGATCTTTGGCCGAATTCAACGGAGAATGGCAGTCGCTTTACCCTGTTCTTATGGCTGGTAACCTTGAAGAATATGTTGAGCATCAGGCAGAAGAAAAAGGCAAATCAGAAAAAGAGATGAAAGCTGAAATTGCCGCAAAATGGAACTGCGGAGTAAAAGCCGTAACTGTTAAAGGCAATAAAATCACCATCACTTATGACAACGGCAAAACTATTACAGGAAAATATTCTTATGCAGGCTATGCCGTAAAGAAAAATGACGAAGGCAAGATTACAAACGTCCGCTATAAGTTTGAATCTAAAGACAAGAAAGCGCCAAAATATGTAATGTTCAACGACCACGGCTATGCACCGGCTGAAAAAGTTGCACATTTTCATTTTTATTTTGGCAACAACGGCTTTGACGAATTCATGGACTCAAAAATCAATTCTTACTTTGTTGATTCAAAACTTTCAGCTCATGAATGTGAAGATCTTCTTTTAGGCCACAATCACGACCACCATGCAGAAGGTCATCATCACGAGCACGGCGAAGAGCCAGAATATGATGAGCATGTCTGGCTTTCTTTGAAGAACGCCGCCACAATCACACAGGCTATTTCAGATGCTGTGCAGAAGCTTGACAGCAAGAACGCTGGTGCTTACAAAGCAAACACAGAAGCTTATCTTGGTCAGCTTGCCGCCCTTGACAGCGAATACGAAAAAGCTGTTGCACAATCAAAAGCAAAGACGCTTGTGTTCGGCGACCGCTTTCCGTTCCGCTATCTTGTAGATGATTATGGGCTGAAATATTATGCGGCTTTTGTAGGTTGCAGCGCAGAATCAGAGGCAAGCTTTGAGGCTGTAGTTTTTCTTGCAAAAAAGCTTGATGAGCTGGGGCTTGGTTCAGTGCTTACAATCGAAAAATCAGACAAGAAAATCGCAAAGACCGTAATTTCTGCCACAAAAGCGAAGAATCAGCAGATTCTCGAAATGGATTCGCTTCAGTCTGTTACGCAGAAAGACATTAAAAACGGCAAGTCTTATCTGGGCGCAATGAAGCAGAACCTTGAAACATTGAAGGCTGCGCTGAATTAGCAGTCGGGCGGGCGGTGCGCCAAACGCATTTAGCGCGCAAGTCGCGCCCGCTTTACAGACTTATCAGCTCAAGTGCCATCGCCGCACTTGATACTGTGTCATTGCCGCACTTGATGCGGCAATCTGGCAGTAAGCTTATTGAGAGCCCGTGATTATCGGGTCACGCCCAATAATGGCAAATTTTAACATAAAGGAGCATGACATGAAAAAGAGCATTTTATTTTGTTTCGCGGCGGTTTTGCTTCTGCAAATGTTTCCGGCTTGCAAAAAAGAGCCGCAAACATCAACAAATGCGCAAAACACGCAACGTCGGCAAACTGAAGCAACAGCACCAAACGGAACAGAAGAACCTTTGCAGTTTGCCCAGTCTTTTGAAGACCCGCTCTATGACATGGAAGAAGACGATTTTCTTGCTGCCATGAATATCGGAATCGGCTCTTCGGGTGACGGCCCGGACAAAATTGATATTGATTTAACGAAATGCAGCTATACCATGGCTTCTGCTATAATTTTTGACATGCTCTTAAGTCAGAATGACTATCTCGGCAAGAGAATCAAGATAAAAGGGCAGTTCTGGGCAAACGAAGATGATTCAAACCAGTTTTTTGCCGTGCTTATTTATGATGCAACCGCCTGCTGCCAGACAGGGCTCACCTTCAAAGACAAAAACAGACGCTATCCCGAAGATTACCCGGCACAGCTTGAAGAAATCGAAATTACAGGCGTTTACACCAAAGAAGAAATAGACGGCATGAGCTATGCATACATAGACTGTACAAAATGAACGTAACAGCTTAATCATCTTAATCGGCGCGGGCTGGTGCTGGCTGGTGCGGTGCAAAACAAGCCCGGAACAAAAATGCCTTTCATGCAAAAATCCTTGCGGGTTATCCGCTCTCGATGTATAGTAATCTATAGATGGAAGGCAATTTTTCACCAATTAAGCAGTTATATAAAAAACTTTTTTCCATGGACGTACCTCTAGAGAAGCGGATAACTCATGCCATGCTTTTTTGCTCCATGTTCGGCACGTTTTTCGGATTCATCGAATCTTTTGTGCTTCATCTGCCGATTTTTGCAGTACTGCTGCCGCTTATCTTGTTTTTTATGCTTCTGGGGTTTTCTTTCTGGGGCTTTTACACAAAACGTACGGAAGTTTTTGCTCTTGTTTCCATTTCTGTTATAGGTTTTGTCGTATTTCCGCTGATGTTCTTAGCAAACGACGGTATGCACGGCGGCATGATTTTTTATTTTGTGATTGCGGCCGTATGCATTGCCCTTGTGCTTAAAGGTAAGGCGCGTTTTATTCTTTTTATTGCGATTATTGCAGAATATACGGTGCTTTTCGTTTTTTATAAGAATGCACCGCAATATTTTCTGCACATGACGGACGAAACAGCATTTATTGATCAGCTTTGCAGCATGGTGATTACAAGCCTGATTCTTTTCAGTTTTTCGTATTCAGTTGCGCACCAGAATTTGCATGACCGCGAAACTATCAAAAACCTTTCTAAAATGTATGAAACACAGGCGAACACAGACGAACTTACAGGGCTATATAACCGCCGCTATTTCAACAACTTTTTGAAGCTTGCAATCAGCACACTCGGCGACACGGGCAATCTTCATATTGCAATGCTTGATATAGACGACTTTAAGGTTGTGAACGACAAATACGGACATCCTTTCGGCGACACAGTGCTTCAGCGGTTTGCAAAAATTCTCAAGAAAACCGAAAGTGAAGGGGCTACAGCCTGCCGTTACGGCGGCGAAGAATTCCTGCTGCTTATTCCCAAAAAGGATAGAGCCGAAGCGCTTCAAATTGTTGAAAAGATAATCGAAACAGTCTGGGCACAGATTCAGATTGGCGAAAACGGCTTTGTAACCGCAAGCGCGGGCTTTGTAACTTGCACCGAAAACATGTCTTATAATGAACTGCTTCAAGAAGTTGATAAGCGCCTATACGCCGCTAAAGCTGCCGGCAAAAACCGTGTAGTTTCAGAATAAGACACAAGTGCTTTTTATGGCATTATACAAATGCTTTCTTTATGTTTTCTGCAAAATTTTCATCTGCATTCTTAATTGTGGGAATATGAATCAGTATGGCATTACCTTTAAATTTTTGGAGCGCAAACCAATAAGCTTCGTTACACAAGTAAAAGGTCGGGCTATCTGATATAGTGCACAAAATTCCAGCTGCTTCAAAACGCCCGCTTAATTTCTGAAAATCAATTTTTGTACGGTATTTTTCACTGCTTTTTTGCGCAATTGTTTCAATACGGATTTCATTCCGCAAAGTTTTATCTATTCCAAATAAGAATGCAGTCTGATAAACATCTGCAATATCTTCAATGCCTTTCTGCACCCCGTAAAATGAATTTGTCAGCAAGAGACAGTGCCCGTAACTTTCCGCCAAAGTCTGCGCAATTATACTTGAATTGTTATTTTTTCCCTTGAACCCAATGAAAATATTCATGAAATCACTTTCCGTTTAATTTTATGCACATGCCCAGCCGGTTTCTTCATTGCGCTTCCCCGTTACTTCAGATTATACACTATTTTGCGTTTTCTGATGTATTTTAACTGACACAAAAAAAGAAGGAAACAGCATTCTATATTGGACAGAGTCAGATAAGTCACTTATTATTAGATTAACGGTTTGCAGACACAGAGCTGTTCTGCTATTAGCTGCACACCGTTAAACAGGAGGCTTTATGTTTGTATTTTGGGGAAACGGTTCTCAAGAAGCCATGAATCTGGTAGATAATATCCGTGTCAGAAGCACGGAAAACTTTAACTGGACATTCATTTTTATTCTTGCCGTCGTTTTTTATGTTTACTGGACAGAAATCCACAAAAAGAACACGGAGGCTGTTTGCGCAGGGCTTGCTCTTTACGGTGTTCACTGGCTTTATGAAATAGCAAATGCTATCATCGGGCATGTTACAGGTTATCCGCTTTGGTCGGTGTCAAACGGCTCAACAACATTCATTCTTCTGATAGGTGTCTGCTGGGAACTTTCAATGATGTTTTCCCTGGCAGGCATTATTTCATTCAAGATGCTGCCCCAAGACAGAAGCAAACGGTATTTTTCAAAAAACGGAAAAGGCGGCATAAGCTGCAAACTTATGGGCGCTCTTGAAATGGCACTGCTGTTTGCCCTGTTCGAGTCTTTTCTGGCAGGAACAAGCAATCACTCCTTTATATGGGTGTACAAATGGTGGGGTGTTATTCCTGTATTTATAACGACTTATGTGCCTTTCTTTTTGGCAAGCAATTTTGTACCTGATATGGAACCAAAAAAACGGCGGAATTTCCTGCTGATAGAATGGGGACTTGTAGCAATTCTGCTGGTTATCCTTATTCCTTTGGGAATTATCTAAATTTATGCAGATAATGTGACAATACGCCGTCATATTATCTGTATTACATTCATGGTGGAGGCTCAAAGATGGCATTTGACTTCAAAAAAGAATACAAAGAGTTTTATCTTCCACCAAAGGAACCGCAGATTGTAACTGTGCCGAAAATGCAGTTTGTCGCCGTGCGCGGCAAAGGCAACCCAAACGAAGAAGACGCCGAATACAAGGCAGCACTCGCCGTACTGTACGCTGTTTCTTATACGCTGAAAATGAGCAAAATGGGCGACCACCGCATTGAAGGATATTTCGACTATGTTGTGCCGCCGCTTGAAGGCTTCTGGTGGCAGATGAAAAACGGCGCTGTTGTTTCAGACTTTGACTATTCAGATAAATCTTCGTTCAACTGGCTTTCCGTAATCCGTCTGCCGGATTTTGTAACGCAAAAAGACTTTGACTGGGCAAAAGAAACCGCCGCCGCCAAAAAAGTCTTAGACTGTTCGCGCGCAGAATTGCTCATGCTTGAAGAAGGCGAGTGCGTTCAGATTATGCACACCGGCTCTTATGACGACGAGCCTGCAACAATCAAGCTGATGGACGATTTTGCACTTGCAAACGGTTACGCGCCCGACTTTTCTGCCACAAGGCTTCACCACGAGATTTATCTAAGCGACCCGCGCAAAACCGCTCCAGAAAAGCTGAAAACGGTAATCCGGCATCCGGTAAAAAGAGCAGGAGCATAACCCATGAACTGCCGGATTGATTCTTTGTACATAATCGTTGATGACTTGGAAAGAGCAACCGCTTTTTACGAAAACTTTTTTGAGCAGACAATATGCAACAAAAGTGCGCTCGGCGGCTATTTTGACATTGACGGCTTCCGCTTTCATCTGTTTGCGTACAAAGAAGTTAGCGAGCCGCACATTTACGGAAGCAACTGCTTGCCGAGCATCTGCTTTGAAACGCTTGAAGAACTGAACCGGAAAATCGCCGGCAAAGAGCTTTGCTTTCCGCTGACTAAAATCGGCAATAACTGGGTGGCAGAATTCGTCGATTCGGAAGGTAATCATATCGAGGTTTATACAAAGGCTGAATAAAAACAAATAAACTCAGTCGAAAATTCTCGGGAAGTTTAAAAAAATCCCGTTGTGAATTTTTCAGAAATAAGAATCATTCAGTTCTTTTTTATTCCTCAAACCAGTTTTCTACTGTAAGCGCGCTAACTTGTTGAATTGCGGCGAAGTGTTTTGTGTTACGTGTAACCAAAACCATGTGATTTGCAAGTGCGATTGCGGCTATCATGCTGCCTTCTTTTTGTGTCGGCTTGCCGAGTTGCTCAAGTTTGGTTCTTAATTGTGCCTGAATATCTGCTGCTTTTTCGGTGAAATTTTTTATCTTGAAATTTTCGTGAACATCTTCCTTTATAAATTTTCCAAGATATTTTTTGTTTATACTTTCCGGCATCCGATAAAGCCCGAATAACAATTCTTGCCAGACAGGAGAACAAATTGCACAGTCAGAATTATGTTCCGCAATTTTTTTTATTACATTTAAATCAGGTTCAGGTTTAATTATTTCTGAGACGATGTTTGTATCCAAAAGATAGTGAGGTTCTTCTTCGTTATAATCCGCCATCAATTGTCAAAAACTCCATCAAAGACATGGCTTTCGTAAGTGTCAGGCGTATTGTTCCGAACATCAAAAATCCTGTCGATATCATCGTTAGTAAAAAGCCCGGCAGTCTTTTTTCTGAATTCTGTGGCACGGTCAAGAATCGTGTCTTTGCTCTTTTTTGAGAGAAGCCGGTTGTATTCATCAAAAGAAAGAAGCACGCCAACTGTTTTATTTCTGCGTGAAATAAAAACAGGGCCTGTCTCTTCAGCTTGATGTACAAAAAGCGGCAGTTTGTTTTTTGCTTCATACATTGGAACTGTTGTCATTTCATACCTCCGGCTGAAATCAATATAATTATAGACTGAAATAGCTACAAAATCAACATTTAGTTAGCTATATTAAAATTTGCTCCTTTCTGACAGAAAAAAACCTGACACACTGTTGTCATGTTTAGCGTGCTATAGTTGAAGCATGAAAAACGGAAACGAGCTTTTAGAAAATCTTGAAAAGATTCACACTACGCCGATGGGCGTAGAGCGGATCAGGCGCAATCTTGCGCTTGGGGGAGAAATCGGCAATGTTGTTGCTTGGTGTAAGGCTAAAATTGAGTCGCCGTCTGCCGCCATTACGCGCAAAGGCAAAAACTGGTACTGTTCGGTTGAAGGCTGCATAATCACCGTGAACGCATACAGCTACACGATAATTACCGCACACAAGGAAAGATTGTCGGGTCGAGCCCAACAATCAACAAAAAAAGAGCAAATAATGTCATGTTCGGGCTTGACCCGGACATCTATTGGAGAAAGCTATGACTAGGCCGCCATTCAGCAAAATCAAATCTTTTTCGGAATTCTCAAAATATTATTGGTACCGCGAAGAATTACAGCAAATCTGCAAGCAGCTTGGCATTGATGCAAGCGGCATGAAAGCAGAGCTGAACCGCAACATCGAAGAATACTTTAATGGCAATCTGATCCGCCCGAAAAGTACACCGAGCGGCAAATCTTGCACCAACCGCGCACATTCTGCCGCCGATGATGTGCCGCTAACCTTAGATACGCCGCTTTTGGCTTGCAACTTCCGCTTCAGCCAGCGTTTCCGCGCTTTCTTTTCAGCGCAGACAGGCGTTGCGCGCTTTAAGTTCAACACTGACATGGTTGCAACCGCCAAAAAAGTGCGTGAAACAGGCGACACAAGCTTTACGCTCGGCGACCTGCTCGATGTTTTTTACGGCAAAAAGACTTACGCTAAATACGATGATTCATGCTTGCAGTGGAACAAATTCGTCAAAGACTTTTGCGCCGACCCTCAAGCCGCACAATTTTCCGATAAACTGAAAGCCGCCGCCATTCTCTGGCGCGAAGTGCGCAACTCAACACGCGAAAAAGTGTACAAAACCGAGCTGCTAAAAGAGTTTGCGCATTTAATGTGACACACTGTTGTCACATTAGCAATGTTATAATTCGGTCATAAATGCTTGTTATCCCGGATAGATTTCGGAATCTTAGCCATGAAACAGGCTTAGGGTGGCAAAGCAATTCAATTTTAGCATGAACGTAAAGGAGGCTGACATGCCAAGACCACACAACAAAGAAGATTTGCTCAAAGCAGCACAAGAAAACTATGAATCGCTCATGAAACTGATTGACGGACTTTCTGAAAAGGAACTCAACACGCCGTTCGATTTTTCAGGCCAGCCGAGCAAAAAAGAAGCGCACTGGAGCCGCGACAAAAACGTGCGCGACGTGCTCATTCACTTATACGAATGGCATCAGCTTTTGTTGAAATTTCCGCAGAACAATGCGGGCGTAACCGACAAGAAAGCCGCTATCGCATTTTTGCCGAGCGAATACTCGTGGAAAACTTACGGCGCAATGAACCTGATGTTCTGGAACCGCCACCAAAACACAAGCTTAGAAGACGCAAAGAAGATGTTCGCCGAAAGCCACGCCGCCGCCATGAAGCTGATTGAAGGCTACACAAATGAAGAGCTTTTTACGCAAAAGTATTTTCCATGGACAGGCAATGCGGCTCTTGGTGATTATTGTGTTAGCGACACCTCAAGCCATTACGATTGGGCTATTAAAAAGATTAAGGCTCACAAGAAAAACTGCGCTAAGTAGCAGAAGCGGCTTACAAGATTGTCGGGTCACGCCCGACAATGATGAATTATTGCTAATAATGCAAAACTCGACATTCGGGCTAGATAAATTCCACGTTTTTTATTTTTCTGGTGAAATTTCTATTTTTGAGACTTTATCTGCTTCAAAATAGAAACACAGACGATATCCATTTCCATCTGGAAAAATGAAATAGTCGATACGATTATCCTGGGTTACTATCGGTTTATCCAATAGTTTTATTATCTCGTCTTTAGTCATGCCAATCTTAAAGATAGTTCCTTGAAGCTCTTCATCGCTTTCAGCAGTGCCACCAGCTTTGATAATTATCTTTGCAGAGCCTTCTGTAATTCCTGTAACTCTTTTGTAGCCGGTAGAAGCTTCATAATCTTGATAAGCCGCTTCATCAAAAACGAGCAGTTTCTTTTCGAGCGCGCTGTTAAAGAGGATTTCCTTGTATTCATCGCTTCTGCTTTCTTCAAATGACTCAAGATAACCGCCGAAAACCCAGAAATTCTGCGGCATTGATTCATCATCGCAATCAAAAAGGCTTATTCTGTACCAGGGGGCTGTAATTCCGTCTATCGTGTCTTCGTTGACAGTCTTTGCATCATAAGACGTTGCCATTCCCTTGAGCATAATATTCAAAACCATTTTTTCATCATTTTCGTTCACCTGATAATACTTTTTTTCAAGAAGCTCTTTTAATTGGACTTTTAAGTAAGCGCGATACCAGAATTTAGCTTCTTTGCCTTTTAATGAAGGTTCATAGCGCAGCTTGAGATTGTCTTTTGCAACGACGGGCGTATTTTCAGTTTTTATGACTTCAAGCCCCTTTAAAATGCATTTGCTGCTAAGCGGAGTTTTTTCCACGCCATTCCGCAAAATCAGATGGTCATTGTGCAGAACACCGACATTATAAAAATCTTTGAAATCATAATCGTAAACGAGAGTCGTCTCTTTTTTATCCGGGAAAATCAGCTCGTCCCAGCGGCTGCTTTCAAAATTCGGATAGAACAATGTAAGATTGTTGCCGTCAAGCTTATATTCGCCTTTTTGCCCCATATAACCGCCATAAGGCGAAAAAACATAATAAGTACCGTCATCATCAAAGGCAAAATACACATAATTTTGCGGCTCTGAAATCACTTCGACGCTCCACGTGCCGAGAAGATAATCTTGCGTAAGATCTTTGACGGCATTTGCATATTCTTTTTTGGGTTGCAACGCCCGGATATATGCAAAGCTGCCTTTTTCGGCAGGTGCATTTTCTGATGAAGTTGCGCTTGTTTCAGACGTTGCTGCTTTTGCTTCAGCTGTTTCTTGTGAAGATTCGGCTTGTGATTTAACGGCTTCTTCTGCGCTTTTTTTGGCACAGCCAACAAAGAGCAAAGCCGCAAAAATGATTATAGCTACTTTTTTCATAAATTCCTCTTTTATTCGTGCGGAGGGTTCAATACCTCGCTGCGCTTCGGCGAGGTATGTTGATTTTGTGTAGCATATAACAATAAAAAAGCTACAGCAATGCCTTAATGCATTCTTCTACCTTTGCCATGTCGGCGGTCGGCTCAAAGCGGGCTACAACATTTCCTGAACGGTCAATCACGAACTTTGTAAAGTTCCATTTGATGTCAGGCTTTTTGTTCCAGTCCGGATCGGCCGCTGCAAACATTTTTTCAAGCACATCCTTGTATTCATGCTGCTCAAAGCCTGCAAAGCCTTTCTGCGATTTCAGATAAGTATAAAGCGGAAGTTCATTTTCGCCGTTTACATCAGCCTTTTTCATTTGCGGAAAGGTTGTGTTGTAATGCAATGTGCAGAACTCGTGGATTTCATCATCACTTCCCGGAGCCTGACCGCCGAACTGATTGCATGGAATATCGAGGATTTCGAGCCCTTTTTCGTGATAATCCTTGTAAAGCTTTTCAATCGGCGCATACTGCGGAGTAAAACCGCAGCCGGTTGCTGTGTTCACCACAAGAATAACCTTGCCCTTGTATTCAGAAAGCTTTAATGTTTCGCCTTTTCCTGTTGTTACTTCGTAATCATAAATCATAGTCACCGCTCCTTAAAAATTGAATTATTTGTATTGGCGGGCAAATTCTGCTGCAGCCTTTAAATCCGCTTCATTCGGGCGGCCTTTATGAAGGCCTTTGAACTCGCCTTTACAGTGAAATTCTTTTTCGTCCATTGGAATACCGACTTTGTCGGCTTCTGCCTTTACTTTTTTGAAAGTGGAATTAAGCAATGCAGCCGAGCCGAAGTTCACAATCTTTCCGATTTTGTCTTTAGAAAGACCTGCTATAAAGCGGCGCACTTCCGGATCAATAGAAAAAGCATAATAAGAGTTGCCCAAAAACAAAACATCAACCTGTTCATTTACAGGTTCACTGACCGGCAGAGCCTCAACGCCAAGCTCTTTTGCAACAGCCTCTGCAAGACGTTTTGTGTTTCCTGTTTTAGTGTAAAACCTGACCGCGAATTTCATAAAACCTCCATATAATTTCAGTTTAATACTATTAGATTGTATACAATCTAATATGATCGAATATTATCCGTACAAACAGAAAATGTCAAGAGGGTTGCAGAATCCGTTCATTTATTACTGATTAGCCTGGTCATCAAACTTTACAAAAGCTGCAATAGCAATTGCAGATGTAAAGCATCCGGCACTGTATGTGCTGAATCTTTCAAAAATTCCAAAATATTCTCTTGGAACTATTCCACTTCCTGCTGCTCCGGCAAACATCAGTAAAACTGACGCAACTGCACACCAGGCAAGAGCTTTATTTCCGCTCTTAAAACCGCCTGCAGCAATCAGAATTGAATAGACAATAGAAAGCAGAACAACGAGAACAGTAATTACAAAAACGTGAATAAATGACTGTACGCTTCCGTCGTAACCGCTGCCTGTCAAAGGGAACAGTCCGTAACCGACAGCAGAAATCCAGTGCATAGTTACAAAAAGATATACTCCAAGGCGAAGTAATTTTTCAGAAGTTTTCGGCCATAATTCTTTTGCATAAATACAAATAAGGGTGCAGACAATACAAGTAAATATGCCGCTTATATTTGAAAGCCCTGAAGCAATTACACGCGAAGGAGCATTTACCGCAGTCAAATCACTGACTGCCTGCGCCATCCAGTTATAGCCTGGATAAAATCTTGCCCCGATTATGTCATGAAGCAGATAAAAAACAATATTCAAAATACCGCAAACCAAAATCCAGTATTTGACCTTGTCAGTAGTATTTTTGTCCATATTTTATTCTCCCTGCGGAACAGCCTGATTCAGGCTCTTGTTGCGGTAGTTAAGATTTGTACGCAAAGTATAGCCCTGCTTTTCCCAGAATGCATTTGCCGCATCATTGTCTTTGAACACAAGACCGAATATCTTGTTTATTCCCTCTGCGCGCAAAGCTTCTTCAGCTTTTTGCAGAAGTGTGCGCGCTATACCTTCGCGCCTGAATGCAGGGTGCACACACATGTGGTGAATGATTGCGCGCCGTCCGTCATGTCCTGTAAGAATTACACCGACAATCTGCGGTGCATCACCCGAACCGTCTTTTGAAGAAGCAAGAAAGCATGTATTCGGGTTGCGTTTTAAGTACCGCTCAATTCCTTCACGGCTGTCATCCACAGGATTCAGCGCACGCCGGCTCTGTTCGGTAGAGTTCCAAAGTTCATAAATACCGTCATAGTCATCAATTGTTACAAGTCTGATTGATATGCTCATATTTCTTTCACTCCCTAAGCTTTACATTCATAGATTCTGCAGAATTCATTTATGAAGTTTTGCATCATGTTTTTGTCGCTGACATTTCCAGCTTCTTTGGCTTCTTTTTCAAGCTGCATTAGGTCACATTCAAAATCTATTATTGAATGAACGGTCATCGCAAAAGAAACAGCCGCTGCATCAGCGTCGTAAAAATCTGCAATATGCTTTACCTGAAGCGCATAAAACAATTTCTTTGTTGAATCAATCATTGCTTTTGTTTCCATTACCATTATTTCTGCAGCAGCTGTATCAACTGTTCTTTGTGATATTATAATTTTATAAAATCTGAACATATCGGAATTTGTGCAAAGATTTCTATATGATTCAACCATTTGAGTCAAAATTTTTTCCAAAGAAATATCTTTTGACAGCATATCGTAATTGATTTCACTGACATTAAGATTTTGCTTAGCCTGACCGCGTAAAAATGAATACATTGACTTTATAATTTCTTCTCGGGAAGCAAAATGCTTATATAATGCCGGTTTTGTGATTCCAAGTTTTTCTGCAATCTGATTCATTGAAACTGTTGCCAGTCCATATTCAGAAGCGAGTTCCAAGGTTGCATTAATAATTTCTGCTTTTCTATCCATAATTATTTTGGTTACCTATCGATAACCAAAATAATACCTAACGATAACCTTTGTCAATATTTTTTATTTGCTTAAAGAATTTTATTTTATTATACTTTTTTAGAGGTTTACCATGAACAAAAAAATAGGAATAATCGGTTCAGCTATAAATGCTTTTACGGTGCTGGCGTTTGCGGTCTGCATGTTAATAGATTTCACTTTTGGAAGCTACTTTGTCTGCATTTTTCTGGCGCTAAGCTTTGTTATAATGATTTCTGCATTTGAGGCGGAATGTCTGCCTGAAAACAAAGCCGCCGGAAAAGCAGCGCTTGTTTTTTCTGCAATTTATGCGACTTTAATTGTCATTGTCTATTTTACACAATGCACAAGCGTAATAAACGACAACTTAAGCGGTGATGCCTTAAGAGTTTTAAGCTATAAATACATGGGCTTAATGTTCAACCTTGATCTGCTAGGCTACGGAATCATGGCACTTTCAACATTTTTTATAGGGCTGACGATAAACGCAGAAACCAAAGCAGACAAGGCTTTAAAAGCACTGCTCTTGATTCATGGCGTGTTTTTCTTAAGCTGTCTGATAATGCCTATAACCGGCATTTTTGCCGGCAGCAACGGCTCAACTTCTAGTGGCGGAGTGATTGCGCTTGAGATATGGTGCCTGTACTTTCTGCCAATCAGCATACTTTCAGCCCTACACTTTAAGCGCGCGTAAAAAAAGGCTGCCCGCGGTTTTTTGGGCAGCCTTTTTGTCATTCATTTCAGCAATAATTACCAGATTGAATCAAGATAAGCAAAGCGGGCATTGAGCCATTTCTTAAGACGTTCTGCAGCCTGCTTCTGGTTTTTACAATTAGCTGATTCTTTGCACAATTCGTTTCCGACTGTGTCGTTTTTACCGATGTTTTTCCAAACTTTTTGATCGGCTGTAAAATTCTTCTGATAGTTCTCGGTGGCAAAATCTATGTTTGCAAGCAATTTTTCAAGAGGTTTGTCTGCCTGAATTGCGTGCCACTTTTCTTTTACAGCATCCTGAAACCAGTCCTCGTTTACAAAAACCATCATCCATGGATTGCATCTATCCTGTGTCTTATGGTTAACATCCCACTGCTTTAAAGCAGCATGAAGCTGTTTACCGTCTGCGCAGAAGTTTTTGTTTCCCATTGTTGAATCAAAATCCCATGGTGCTTCAAAGTAAATTTTCTTATCGCCTTCAGGCCCGAAATCAACAGTGAAATAAAAGCTTGAATAATACAAGTCAGGGTCGCATGTAAGTTCTGCCAGAATATATGCAGCCACCATAGAGTCAATATCTATAACTTTTGAAACACAGTCATAAACATTTGAAGCATCAGACTTTATAAGCGCTTTATAGTCAGAATCAAATTCAAGGAAGTTTTTCTTATAAACTGACTCATAGCAGATTTTCCAGACATTCTCTACAAAATTAGCAATAAAAGCTTTCTGTTCGTCGCTGTTGATTTCATTTTTGATTGCATAACCTGCATCTTTAGGAACATTAACAGACTTGCCTTTTATATCTTTTAAAGCGCCTTTAGATTTAAAAGTAAAGTTGTTTTTTTCAGCAAAATAATATGAATCGTATTCGACAAAATAACCGATATCTGTGCCTTTATAGTCTTTTTTAGGTTCTGTAATGTTTACTCTGTCTTTACAGACTTCCTGAAGTTCAGCCACAACATACACACCCCAGTATTGTTCGTTGATGTAAATTTCTGCAAGCTTAAAATCACTTGTGTAGCCGGGGCAAATCATTTTACCGAGATACAGGCCGGTTGAATCGCGCATAAAAGACCAGTCTTTGTAAGTGTTTAAAAGAACCCAGTCTTTGTTTTTTTGCCCCCCGTTCATTCCAAGAAGAGGCTGCTTCTCGCTAAAACGGATTCTAAGCGACTTTTTCGGATAATCTGTAGTCCAGTTGCCGCGGACTTTGACTTTTGCTTCAACGTCAGAAAGTTCCGTTTCAGTGTTGCCGTTGATAACAGTTACCTTGCATTTTTCGTAATAAGGCGCAGGGTCATTTCTTATATCTCCCCATGTTTTTCTCTGTTCTGTAACGTGTTTTGCGACAGGTTTTGTTACAAAATCGTTTTTTCCTGTTTCTGATGTAATCTTAATTACAGGCATTACGGCAGAAAAATTCGGATCAAAATCCGGGTTTGGCGCTGCTTTTGGCTGTGAGAAAGCCGCAAACAAAACTGAACATAACAAAACCGGCGTCAAAAAAAGTTTCTTCATGTTAGATTTCTCCTATAAAAGACATAAATAAGTTTTGCAAGAATTATTTAACTTATTTATACACATATATTATGAACCTATATTTTTATATGTCAAGAAATTATTTTACATTTTTGATTTTCGTAGTATAATAACTATATGGCTGTCGAAATCTTCAACAGGGTTGAACTAAAATATTTACTCACTCAAAACGATGTCAATCAGTTGATTCCCCTTTTGAATGAAAAGATGAAAAGCGATGCATACAACCCCGGCGGGAAAACCTACCCGATTTCAAACATCTATTTTGACACAGACTCAAACGAGCTTATAATCAAAAGCCTTGAAAAACCAATCTATAAAGAAAAGCTGCGGCTTAGAAGCTACGGCCAGGTGCACGACAAAAACGAAACGGTTTTTCTTGAAATTAAGAAAAAGTTTGACGGCGTTGTGTATAAAAGGCGCACTTCGTTCTCGCTTTTTGAGGCAGAACAGTTTCTAAAAGACGGAACAATTCCACAAAACGGAAAAGTCAACAGACAGGTGCTTGCCGAAATCAAAGATTTAATGAAGCGTTACGAGCTTAAACCGAAAGTCTTTATTTCGTATGAAAGGCTCGCGTTTTTCGGCAAAGACGATTCGGATTTTAGACTTACACTCGACAGGAACATTCTTACAAGACGTGACGACCTGTTTTTGGATTCACCTGTTTACGGCAGCGCAATCTTAAAAGACGGTGAGTGGCTTATGGAAGCAAAGGCTTTCAAGACTTTTCCGCTTTGGTTTGCACATTTTCTTTCGCAGAGAAAAATATACAGAACATCGTTTTCTAAATACGGAAACGAATTCGCTTTATATAAAGCAGCCGCGAAAAGCTGATATTTCGAGGTTATCTATACACAATTCTAATGGAGTCAATGATTATGGACAGTTTTTTTGAATTCGGCAAACAGGACATAACGATTTTAATCAACATGGGATTTGCACTTGCAGCGGGTCTTTTAACTGCTTCAGGTTACTGCATCTCGCAGAAGCGGCGCACTTATTCAAAAAGTGTTGTAGCTACAATTATGCTTCTGCCGGTTGTCGTTGCCGTTGTAATTCCGCTTATTACGACAGACTTGAAAAAGGCGTTATCTCTTGCCGGTATTTTTGCACTTGTGCGGTTCAGGTCTGTGCCAGGCGATGCAAAAGACATTTTCTACATTTTCTTCACGCTTACTGTCGGTGTTGCAATTGCACTCGGTTACCACATTGTAGCATTCACTCTCTTAATAGTCGTGTCTTCGTTTTTTATTGTAATGAACCGCTGTATAAAGTTTTCTGAAGACCAGATTTTAAGAATTACCATTCCCGAAGACATGAACTACAACGGTGCATTCGACGATATTTTTGAGAAATATCTTTCAAAGGCAGAGCTTACAGACGTAAAAACTTCAAATATGGGCACGCTTTTTACAATAAGCTACAGCATTCACCTAAAAGACGAATCAAAAGTCAAAGAAATGATTGACGGGCTTAGAACACGCAACGGCAACCTTACTGTTGTAGTTCAGATGGATCCGCAGATGTTCATGAAACTCTAGTTTATGTTATATTTGAATAAAATGCGCCACAAGCAGGCAGGAATATATATTACAGCAGCAATTCTTTTGATTGTACTCTGTTATCTGACCGTTCAAGGAATACGCTGCCATTTCGCGGTTAAAAATGCAGAAAAACGGCTTGCTTCCTGCAATGCAAAAACCGCTGACTTAAGTTATGGCAAAATGACTTATGTTGACAAAGGTTCCGGTGACGTGATTCTTTCTGTTCACGGAATTTTCGGCGGCTATGACCAGGCTTATGAAACCTGCAGAAACTTTGCTACAGACTACAGAATTATCGCACCTTCCCGTTTCGGCTATTTAGGAAGTGAAATTATGGGCGAAGGTACACCCGCTGAACAGGCAGAAGCCTATGCGGAACTATTGGACAAACTCGGTATTGATAAAGTCTATGCGCTTGCCACTTCTGCAGGAGGAAGTGTTGCAATACGGTTTGCACTTGATTATCCGGAACGTACAAAAGGGCTGATACTTTACTGCTCCGGCATGCCGCATAACGAAAAACCCGAAAAAGATCCTGGATATGCAGGTCCGCCGGCATTTTTATGCGGAAATTTTCCGATGTTTCTGCTGAGTCCCCTTTTTGAGCCGGTCATGGGAATGGCGCCATCAACAATTTACAGTATGCTGCCATGCAGTGCGAGAAAAGCAGGAGTTGTTCTTGATGCATCCGTTACCAACGGTGATATGGCACGCAATTATGACAGTTATCACGTTGAAGACATGCAGGTTCCTGTTTTGATTTTTCATGCTAAAGACGACAAGCTTGCAAACTATGCTGACACAGTAAAAGCTGTCTCACGGTTCCCGAACTGTACTTTTATCAGTTTTGAAGACGGCGGACACCTGATGGCTGGTCACGAGAATGAAATCAAAAAAGCTGTCGCAGAGTTTACCGGTAAAGAATAGAAATTATGAACAATATAGGTACAATTTCAATTGAAACAGAAAGGCTGCTTTTAAGGCGCTTTGAATATTCTGACTGCACATCAATGCTGAATAACTGGGTTGCTGACGAGAATGTACAGCTGAATTACGGCGAGCCGGTTTATTCCACAGAAGACGAAGTAAAAGGGCTTTTAGACAAATACATAGCCGGCTACCAGCGCGACGATTTTTACCGCTGGGCGATAATTGACAAGGCTTCAAACGAATGTGCAGGGCAGATTGCATTTTTTCTTGTGGACAGCAAAAACCATTTTGCTGAAATCGAATACTGCATCGGAACAAAATTCCAAAGACGTGGCTATGCAACCGAAGCCACCAAAGCTCTAATCAGATTTGGTTTTGAAAAGGTTGGGCTTCATAAAGTGCAGATATGCGCACGCCCTGTAAACAAGGCTTCAAGAGGCGTAATCGAAAAATGCGGTTTTACCTACGAAGGTACTCTGCGCGATTATTTTTTCAAAGACGGACATTACGAAAGCCGTATGTACTTTTCGATTTTACAAAGCGAGTATCTGGAAAGGAATAAATAAAAACTCCTTCTATCGGGGATAAATTCGCCATATCTCTCACCCTATAGAGGGAGAAATATGGAATCTAAACACTACGTTCTTAAGTGGTTAATCTCTGTCTCTATTCATTTAAAAAAGATGATTTTGCACCTAAACTATAAAGACGCATAAAAATTGCAGTGTCATAATTATTTTGTTCTGCACCGGCAACAGCAAAATCCAAAACACTACCCCCTGAATTACTTACTGCATTAATATCAGCTCCAGCATCTATTAATAAATTAACAATTTCCATATGGTTATTTAATGCTGCAATCATAAGAGCTGTAATACCATCTGAATTTGATTCATTTACATCAATGTTATTCTCTATCAAAAGTCTTGTAAAATCTAAATAGCCCTTTTCAACAGAGTACATAAGGAATGTCTTTTCCTTATCACCATCAAAGGTAAGCGATAGTGTAATATCTTGTTCTGAGCCTGTATTGAAAAAAACACGACGATATTTTTCTTCTCTTAGAATCATACATGCAATATCTGAATGTTCATAAATGAGTGCAATAGAAATATCTAGATAGATAGAAAATTCTCCTAACAAGTCTGCATCATTATCCATAAGTAGTTTTACAACTTCTTTTTTATTATTTCTTATTGCATCAGTCATAGCTGTCGAATTATTAACTGCTTTTACATTTATATCTGCCTTGTTTTTCAACAATTCTTTTACAATGTCAATATGTCCGTTTCTAGAAGCTAACCTCAATGCTGTTATGTTATTACTATCTTTTGCATTTATATCAGCCTTGTTTTTCAATAGTTCTTTTACAACATCAATATGTCCATTCTGAGAAGCTACCATCAATGCGGTCACGTTATTACTATTTTTTGCATTTACATCAGCCTTACTTTTCAACAGTTCTTTTACAATATCAATATGACCATTTTGAGAAGCTGTCATCAATGCGGTTACACCACTATTACTTTTTACATTCACATCAGCTTTATTTTTTAGAAGTTCTTTTACAATACCAATATATCCATTTCCAGAAGCAGTTATCAAAGCTGTCAAACCTTTATTTGTTTTTGCATTTATATCAGCTTTGCTTTTTATCAATTCCTTTACAACATCGAGGAATCCATTCTGTGAAGCTATAAATACTGCTGATATCCCATTATCCGCTTTTGCATTTACATCTGCCTTATTTTTTAATAGTTCTTTTACTATATCAATGCTTCCGTATCCAGAAGCAAACATTAAAGCTGTCAAACCTTCATCATTTTTAGCAGCTATATTAGCTTTATTTTTTAATAGCTCTTTTACTATATCAAGATGACCTTTTTGAGAAGCTTGCATTAAAGGTGTTGTATTATATTCATCTCTTATTTCTATATTTGAATGATATGATATTAGCAATTTTACTATTTCAAGCCTCCCATATTGAGCTGCAATAATTATGGGATAACGTCTATATTTTTGTATGAATTCCTTTTCTTCTTCTTTGCTTTTGAATGAATCAACAAATCCCTTTGAGATAAGATAGTTCGCAAATCGTTTATAAGCTAAATTGCCTTCCTCACTAAGGTCACTTTTTAACTCTATATCAGCACAATCTGGATAATCTTTTAAAAAATTTTCTGCAACTTTTACATCTCCATTAGCACATGCAACATAAAAGCTTAAAACGGTTTCAAAGTCAGGTTCTGTCTTTGAAAATATATTTCCAAGGATAAATACAAAAAGGAATCCAGTACAAATAAACTTACGAATTTGTGCCATCATAGTCTCCATAACTTATAAATGTACAATTGCCAGTTTTTATGGATTTAACAATCCATTTGGACTTATAGTTTATTCTATATATCCATAAATATCAACTTTTAGTTCTATAAATCCATTTATATTATTCTATTTCAAATATGTTGAAATTTTGGCAGAATGTAAAAGAGGAATTGGAATACAACCTTTTAACACAAAAAGAATTGGCTTTAGCAATAGGAATTAGTTACAATACATTACAATCGTGGATAACAAAAGATCGATTACCTGATGCAGAACAGGCACTAAAAATAGCAGATAGATTAAATACAACTATCGAATATCTTGTAACTGGCAAGAATAATAATCAGAAAGGTATAAATCCACATCTACAAATGATTATTCCAAAACTAAATCATCTTTCAAATGAAAATTTGGAATTACTAGGAATAATTGCTGAACATTTAAAATAAATACATTTTTTTAATCTATACAAAGAAAGTATTAAATCTATTCGAAATCTGCACATATTTTCAAGAAATCTGACAGGCTGTTGTCATATTTCTTGTGATATACTTCAGCCATGCATTTTGTAAACGCAAAGTCGATTCTGACACCGCACAGTATGAACATTTACCGCGGCTGCTCGCACGGGTGCATTTACTGCGACGCGCGGAGCAAGTGCTATCAGTTTACACACGCTTTTGAGGACATCGAAGTAAAGCAGAATGCGCCGGAACTTTTAGAAACCGCACTACGCAAAAAGCGGAAACGCTGCATGGTTGGAACCGGCGCAATGTGTGACCCGTACATTCCGCTTGAAAAAAATTTGCGCCTTATGCGCAGCTGTCTTGAAATAATAGACCGATATAACTTCGGCGCGGCTGTCCAGACAAAATCAGATCTTGTGCTACGCGACCTTGACCTGCTTACCGACATAAACCGCAAAACAAAAGCCGTTGTACAGATGACGCTTACCACAGCAGACGACTCTCTCTGCCGCATTGTAGAGCCGGGTGTCTGCCCGACAAGCCGCCGCTTTGAAGTTTTATGCGCGTGCCGCGATGCCGGCGTTCCGACAGTTGTGTGGTTCAGCCCGCTGCTACCGTTTATCAACGACACGGCGGAAAATGTTGACGGCATTGTGGATTATTGTGTGCGTGCCGGCGTAAAGGCGATAATCTGCTTCGGCATCGGGCTTACGCTGCGGGAAGGCAACCGCGAATATTTTTTCGCCGCGCTCGACCGCCATTTTCCAGGGCTTAAGCAGCAGTACATCAAAACATTCGGCACAAGCTACGTTGTTTCAAGCCCGAATGAACACGAACTTATACAGCGCCTCGCACAACAATGCCGCAAAAACAATATAATGCTCGGTACAGATTCTGTCTTTAAATG
>JAEEGK010008330.1_pt1 | contig 24477 bp, 22 predicted proteins | sample 8958771 | NCBI WGS metagenome assembly JAEEGK01 (sample SAMN16246547, study PRJNA631951) | gut metagenome | biome: gut microbiome; feature: rumen; material: SC-attached | host: Bos | place: Iran: Karaj | collected 2018-10
ATCTCCATGGGCCGCTGGGGCACCCTGGGGGATCTGATGGGCACCGCCGTGTTCCTGGCCAGCAAGGCCAGCGACTATATCAACGGCGCGGACATCAAGGTGGACGGCGGCTTCTCCACGGTGCTGTAAGGCGAAGGCATGTCCTACAGCGAGTGCCACGGGCACATTTTCATGGACGGCCACGTATTCAAGGAAGCCATGGAGCTTCACCGAAACGGCGTGGTCCGGGAAGTCATCGACGAACGTCTCGGCCTCCTTCGGGAGGCCGGGATCACCTATTACCGGGACGGCGGGGACAAGCTGGGCGCTTCCCTCTATGCCCGCAGCCGGGCGGAGGAATACGGCATTGAATACCGCACCTGCGCCTTCGGAACCCACAAGCGCCATCAGTACGGGGGGCTGGTTGGTCTCCCCTTCGACACCGCCGCGGATTTCCGGGCGCTGGTAGCCAAGGCCAGGGAGCAAAAGGCGGATTTCATCAAGCTGATGATCTCCGGCATCATGGATTTTCAGAGCTTCGGCGGTCTTGCGGGCGGCGGACTGGAACCGGAGGAGATCCCGGAGCTCATTAAAATCGCTCACGGGGAGGGCTTCCGCGTCATGGCCCATGTCAACGGGGCTCTGCGGATCAAGACCGCCCTGGCTGCGGGGCTGGACAGCGTGGAGCACGGATATTTCATGGACGATGAATGCCTCGCTCTTTTGAAGGAGACGGGGGCGGTCTGGGTGCCCACCCTGGCAGCCACCGCCGGCTTCGCGGGGCGAGATGGCTTCGTGCAGGGAGTGGCGGAAGCGAACCTGCGCCACGCCTGCGAAAACATCCGAAAGGCGAAGGCCTTGGGAGTGCTGGTGGCCGCCGGATCCGACGCCGGAGCGGTGAACGTGCCCCCCGACCGGGGCATCCATATCGAACACACTCTGCTGGCCGCCGCGGGACTGGAGCCGGAGGACGTCGCCAGGGGCGACGAAGCCATCCGCCGACGCTTTGTTTACGGGGGTTGATCCGGGACATGGGAAGAGAAATGATCAAAAACATCGCCATCGTCAGTCTGTCCAGCGGGATCATCGGGGAAGGATCCGTCCGCTTCGAGGTGGAGATCGGCCTTCGCCGGCTGAAGGATTACGGCATGAACGTGCGCTTCATGCCCCATGCTCTGAAGGGCCTGGACTACGTCAAGGCTCATCCGGAAAAACGGGCAGAGGACCTTCTGGCAGCCTTTCGCGACCCGGAAATCGACATGATCCTCTGCGCCATCGGCGGGGACGACACCTATCGGCTGCTCCCCCGTCTCTTTGATCATGGGGAACTGGCGGAGGCAGCGGCGGACAAGGTATTCCTCGGCTTCTCCGACACCACGATCAACCACCTGATGCTCCACAAGGTCGGTCTCCCCAGTTTTTACGGTCAGGCTTTCCTGCCGGACCTCTGCGAGCTGGGTCCGGAGATGCTCCCTTATACCCGGCGGTATTTTGAAGAACTCATCACCACCGGCGGGATTCGGGAGATCACGCCCAGCGACGTATGGTATGAGGAGCGAAAGAGCTTCACGCCGGAACAGGTGGGCGTCGCCCTTCCGCCCCGCCCCAACGGGGGCTTTGAGCTGCTCCAGGGTGCGCCGGTGTTCTCGGGGAAGATCCTGGGCGGCTGCATCGACTCCATGTATGACATGTTCAACGGAGACCGGTATGCGGATATGCCGCTGCTGTGCCGGACATACGGTCTGTTCCCGGAGGCGGAGGACTGGAAGGGGCGCATCCTGCTGCTGGAGACCAGCGAAGAGAAGCCCACGCCCCACGAATACCGGCAGGCGCTGGAATATCTGAAAGCGGCGGGGGTTTTCGAAGCGGTATCCGGCGTATTGGCGGGAAAGCCCATGGACGAGACCTACGCCCGGGAGTACCGGCAGCTGCTTACCGAAGTCGTCGACCGTCCTGAGCTCCCCATCGTTTATAATCTGAACGTGGGCCATGCCAAGCCCCGCTGCATCATCCCCTTTGGGGTGGAAGCAACGGTGGATGCGGATAATCAAACCATCCGCTTTCTCAATTGAAGCTTTGCTGCAAAATTCAAAGCATCTGCCCCGAAATGAGGCAGATGCTTTTCTTTTCTTCTTGGTCCGGATATCAGCCCAGTTTTTCCCATTCAGCTTCCCGGAAGCCCACCAGGACAAAATCATCCCCCACCAGAAGGGGCCGCTTCACCAGCATCCCGTCGGAGGCAAGGAGCCGGAACTGTTCATCCTCCGGCATGTCGGGAAGTCGCCTGGAGAGCTGCAGTTCCTTATACTTCAGCCCGCTGGTGTTGAAAAACCGCTTCAGGGGAAGGCCGCTCCGGGCTTGCCAGGAGCGCAGCTCCGCCTCCGTGGGATTGTCTTCCTTGATATGGCGCTTTTCCACCGGGATCTTCCGCTCCTCCAGCCATTTCTCCGCCTTTTTGCACGTGGTGCAGGAGGGGCGACAGACAAACAGCATGATGGCACCTCTTAATAGAACAGCTTGGCGATGGGGCTGGAAGCATCCAGGATCAGGGTCTTCTGTTCCCCGGTCATGGAAGCCTTCAGGGCGTCCAGGGCGATCATGAAGGTGTAGAAATCCGCCTCGTCTTCGGTATCATAGACCTCGCTGAGGATGCGCATATACTCCGCGTCGCCCTCGGCCTTGAGGATCTCCGCCTGGGCCTTGGCTTCCGCCACCCGGATCTCCACTTCCTTGTCCGCCTCGTTGCGGATCTCCTTTGCCTGCTTCTCCCCGTCGGCCAGGTAAGCGGCGGCAATGTTGTTGCGTTCGGAGATCATGCGGGCATAGACGGCGCTCTTGTTGTCGTCGGGCAGGTCGATCTTCTTGGTCTCCACTGCCTGGAGGGCGATGCCGTAGCGGGTGAAGGAATCCCCGATGTTCTGCATGATGGCCTCCACCACCGCGCCGCTGCGCCCGGAGATGATCTGGTCCCGGGTCATGGAGCTCATGACGGTCTTGAGGGCATTGTAGACATTGGCGTTGATGCGGCTCTCCGCATTTTCGATGCTGCCGGACAGGGTCTCGATGAACAGTCTGGGATCGTCGATGGACCAGATGGCAAAGCAGTCGGCGATCAGGCTGGTCTTGTCCGCGCTGAGCAGGTCGCTCACCGGCAGGTCATAGAGCAGCACGGTATTGGGCAGGGTGGTGACGGTCTGGACGAAGGGCACCTTGAGATAGAGGCCGGGCTTGTCCTTCACATCCTTCACCGCGCCGAACTGGAGGATGACGCCGTATTCATTCTGTTTCACCACGAAGGTGCCGGTGCCGACAAGGATCAGCAGGAGCAGCACCACGACGCCCAGGACGATCCAGCGGGCTTTTCCGCCCTTCTTCACGCTGTCAGCCAAGGTCGCTCACCTCCCCCGAAGAGTAGGGCGCAGCCGGTGGTTCGGCCTTGCCCGCGCCGAAGAATTCATCCAGCGGCAGGACGGTGGTCAGCTCGCTGCCATCCTCGCCCAGGATGATGACCTTCATGCCGGGGAACACCTTGGCCACCATCTCATAGAAAAGGCGCTGGCGGGTGATCTCCGGGAAGCGGGAATACTCCGCATAGAGCTCCCGGAAGCGGGAAGCCTGGCCGTTGGCCTCCGCGATGCGCGCGGCCTTGTAGGCTTCCGCCTGGCGCAGGATCTCATCCGCGTCCGCCTCGGCGGCGGGGAGCTCCTCGTTGGCATATTTGTTGGCGTTGTTGATGGCGGTCTCCGCCTCCTGCTTGCTCGTTTCCACCGCCTTGAAGGCCTGCTGTACCTCCCGGGTGGGGGGCTCGGCGTCCTGCATGGCGATGTTCACCAGCTCCAGGCCCAGGTCCTCCGTCTCCAGGCGGTTCACGATCTTCTCCTTGATGGCCCCCTGGATCTCGGACTTGCCGGTGGTGATCACGTCGTCCACATTGTAGAGACCGATGGTGTCCCGGATATAGCTCTGGCAAAGCATTTTCAGGATGCCCACCGGGTCCTGGCTGTTGTAGAGGTATTTCACCGGGTCGATCACCCGGTATTCCACATAGAAATCCACATTGACGAAATTGAAGTCCACCGAGATCATGACGCTCTCGTCCTCCACGCTCTCGTTCGTGTGGATATTGTAGCCGATGGGGAACCCTTGCACATTCTTGCTGACGATGCTCTTTTTCTGGATCAGGGGCACCTTGAATTTCAGGCCCGAGGTATTCACCACATGGGGCACGCCGAAGGTGGTGATGACCGCGTATTCGTCCTCGTGCAGCTGGTAGACCGAGCTGCCGACGAGGGCCAGCAGCACCACCAGGATCACGATGGGGATGATGATCTTCCCCTTCACCGGCTTTGGCCGCAGGTGGATCACCTTGCTTTTATCTTCAAATCCGTCCATATCCGGCTGGACCGCCTCCTTTCGTTTCATAAACAGCTGACGCAGCGTCAGGACAATGAGGATCAATGCCGCGATGATTCCGAATCTCAATCACATCCGCTCCTTTCTCAAGCGGTTTCTCAATCTTCCACTTCCGCGATCTCCGACAGGACGCCCCGCAGGTCGCCGCCTTCCACCCGGACCACGGCGCAGACCATATAGCGGCAGCGGGCGTCGGCCCCAGCATCCCGGAAGCTCACGCTGCCGGCGCCGCTGAGACGGGCGATCTCCGCAAAACCGCTGTCCGGCGCGCTGCGGAAGACCACATAGCCCTGCACGCCGGGGATGCGGTCCCAGCGGAGGACATTGCGCCCATCCTCCCGGCGGACGGTGAGGCCGTCCACCTGGGGCGGCGCGGTGACATACCGCATATCCAGGTCCACCTCCGTGTCGATGCCGGACACGCGGCCGGAGCCGGAATACTGCCAATACTCATAAGCGCCGTTGAAACGGGTCTGCACCGTCCAGTGGGCCAGCCACACGGGATAGCCCGCCGCGGCGAGGGCGTCGCCCACGCTGTCCCGAAGCATGCTCTGGCCGGCATAGACGGCGGCGGTGTAGCCCTCCGCTTCCACCTCCCGGCAGAAGGCCAGGCAGACGGCGGCATACTGCTCCCCGCTGAGGCCCGCTTCATAGAGTCTCCCCAGGTAGCCGGAAGAATCGGTGGCCAGCTCATAGTCCAGCACCACGGGCAGGTCCAGGTTCCGCCCGTGGAGCTCCGTGAGCACATATCGGGCTTCCTCGACGGCCTCCGCCTCGCTGACGGCCTGGGAGAAGATATAGACCCCCACGTCCAGCCCGGCGGCGACGGCGCCTTCGTAATTCACTTCGAAATTGTCGTCCTTGTTCAGGCCGCCGCTGGTATATCCCCGGAAGCCCAGGCGCAGGAACACGAAGCTGACGCCTCCGGCCTTCACGGCTTCCCAGTCCACCTCGCCCTGATAGCGGGCGGCGTCGATGCCATAGAGGGTGATGTCCGCGTTCTTTTCCCACTTGGCGTAAATCGTGCGGTCCCCCTCCAGGGGCTGGGACCAGTCATAGGCTTCCCGCAGGTGATCGTCGGCATACCAGGCCAGGAAGCGATAACCCTCCCGGCTGGGCTCCGGCTGCCGGTCCGGTACGTCGCCCCAGGCATAGAGGTCGTCGGGCAGCTCCTCGCCGCCCCAGCAGTCGTAAGTAAGGGTGACGATGCGGATCCAGCGGGCATAGAGGGTGACGGGGCTGGACCGGGGCAGGTCGAAATCGAAGGGCACGGTCAGTTCCGGGTCGGCATACCAGCCGCCGAACCAATAGCCCGCCCGCTGGGGTTGGGGCGGCTCGGGCACCGGCTCCTCCAGCTTCAGGGCGAAGGATTCAAACAGAGGCTCTCCCACCAGGGGATTGCCCGCCGCGTCCAGGCTGCCATCCGTCAGATAAACGGTATTGGGGGCGCAGACCCGCATCCGCTCCTCATTATACAGCACCGTATCCAGAGGGGAGATGTGCAGCTTGCCCCAGCGCAGGGGCTTGCGGCCCCGCAGGTCCAGCTGGGCGCTGTCGAAGACCGTGATGCAGCCGTGGACGGCCGCGCCGCTTTTAACGCCGCTGAGGGTCAGGGTGCCCTGGCCGGAAACGGTCAGGTCCCCCAGGACGGTACAGCCGCTTTTCGTGCCTTCCACGCGGCTGTCCCCCGCCAGCAGGATGGTCAGGTTCCCTTCCGCATAGATGGCCGCGCCGCGAAACTCCCCGGTTATGACCGCGTCCGACAAAGTCAGGGTCCCGGTGGCGGCGTCATAGACCGCGCTGCCGCCCCCCGCCTCGGCGCTGCCGCCGCCTGTGAGCTCCCTTCCGCCGACCCAGACGCGGCCGGGGTCCCGCAGGGGCTGGGCGGAGCGCAGGAACAGCAGGCACAGCAAACACAGCAGCAGGGCAAATATCGCATTTCGTATGAGCTTCATGCACTTCTCCGTTTATGTAGCCATAGATCACGGCAGGCACTTCTGCCTTTGAAATCATTATACTGAGTTATTATAGCAGGTCTGCCCCCGCGCCGCAACCGAAAACAAGCGGGAAATCCCGGAAAGAGAAAAAGCCCCTGCGGGTGTTGTTCCCGCAGGGGCGTCATTGGATATGTGTTCAGTCCTGGAGCATCTCCTCCAGGATCTTGCAGGCATTGACCACCAGCTGGGGACACTTCTTGGGGATGATGTTCATGGCCTGGGCCTTACCCTCGGGGGTGGAGGGATCCACGCCCAGCATTTCCCGGCAGCGGAGGCAGCCCTCGTCCACCTCCTGGATGCGCCGCTCATACTCCATGGCCTTCTGATTCATCAGGTCCTTGCCCACGGCGTCGTTCGGCTCGCAGAAGCCATATTTCAGTCCAAGGACCATGAGGCCGCCGGTGACGGTGCCGCACATGTCGCCCTTGTGCATGCCGCCTCCGAAGCCCGCGGCGATCTTCAGAGCCGTCTCCTCGTCCAGGTCCAGCTCCTCCGCGAAGTGGGAAAAGACGGTCTGTGCGCAGTCGAAATTGTCCTCAAACAGGCGCGCGGTAGCTTTCTCCAAAGTCATAGATTCCATGTTTATTCCTCCTCACCGGCGATCACGATGACCAGCCCCCGGGCGGCATTCAGATCGCCGTAATAAAATTCGTCCCATTCCGTGCCCTTCTCCAGGGTCTGCAGCTCCGACAGGGAGAGGAGCCAGCGGTCCTTCTCCCCGCTTTCGGGCGTTTCCTTCTGCCAGGCCCCGGCGCCCAGGTCTTCCGGCAAGGCGCCGTAAAACACGCAGACGCCCCAGTAATCCCCGCTGTTCAGGGCCGCCCTTGCGGTATCGTAGCCCGGCAGGGAATCCGCCAGATAGACGGAGCCGACATCCGGGCCGTCCAAGGCGTCGTTCATCGCGCCGGGCTCCGCCGGCACGCCGCGGTCCGCTCCGTTGGCAGCGCTGCCTGAACCGGCTGTGCTTTCCGCCGTGAGGGTCTCCTCCTGTGAGGGCATATCGTTCGCCGCGGCGAGCTTCGATTCTGACAGCCAGCCGCTGTCCGCAGCCTTTTCCGCTTCCATATCGGCGCCGGCTGCGCCGCCGGCGACGCTGTTCAGAGCCATGGGGGCGGCCTCCTGCGCAGACGCTTTCATGACGCCGGAGCCGGTGAGCTTCACCACGCCCAGAATGACGACGCAGAGCACGGCGGCGATGGCGGTCCACCGCCCCATGGCCCCGAAGTGGAGCTTCCGGTGCTTTTCCAGCCCGATCTTATACATGATCCCCTCCCGGAGCATCTCCGGCGGGTCCGGCAGTTCCTCATGCAGACCTTCCTTTACGGTCTCCAGGAGCTGCATATATCTGCGGCAATCGGCGCAGGAAGCCAGGTGCTTTTCCAGCTCCTTGGCGTCTTTCCTGTTCAGCGCCCCATCCAGGCTGGCGCTGATCATTATATCGTATTTCGAGCAATCCTGCAAGCCGCTCACCTCCGTTCCATTTCTTCTGACGAAGCAGGTTTCAAAAAGTTCCCATCCTCCGTCAGAAGCCGGGCCAGATGGGCTCGGGCCCGGTAGATCCGCGACTTCACGGTGCCCAGCTCGATCTTCAGGGCGTCGGATATTTCCTGATAACTGAGGCCCTCCACGTCCCGCAGGACCAGGATCAGCTTCTGCTCATGGGGGAGCCTTTCCAGCCCGGCGCGCACCTTTTCCTGCACTTCCTTCTTTTCCAGGGCGTTCTGAGGCTCATAGCGCAGGTCCGGCAGCTCCGTGGGCCGCCGGTCTTCCTCCTCCGCATCCAGGGAAATGATCTGCCCGCCCTGCCGCTTTTTCTTCCGCAGGAAATCGATGCAGAGATTGGCCGTCATGCGGTAGAGCCAGCTGCCGAAGCCCGCCTCCCCCCGGAAGGTGGACAGGGAGCGGAAGGCCTTGAGGAAGGCCTCCTGGCTCAGGTCGAAAGCGTCCTCCTCATTCCCGGTCATTTTCAGGGCGATATGGTAAACCTGCTTCTGGTATTCCAGCACCAGGTCTTCAAACGCATTGGTGTTGCCGTCCACGACGGCGCGGATGATCTTGGCTTCCTCTTCTCTCGTCAAGTCCTCCCCGCCTTTCTGTATCAGAGTTCGGTCCGGATCAGGCGCAGGCAGCGCTCCACGTCCTTCGCGGTCTGTGCCTTGTTGATCTCTTCCTTGGCATAGGAGGCGTAGGGCACCCCCCGCAGATACCAGCACAGATGCTTCCTCGCCTCCAGACAGGCGATCTTCTCTCCCTTGGCCTCCAGGGCCAGGCGGAACTGCTTCTCCGCCAGGTCCGCCCGCCGGCGGGCCGAAGGCATGGGGGGCACTTCCCGCCCCTCCAGAGCAGCCTGCCCCCGGGAAAACAGCCAGGGGTTGCCCATGGCGCCCCTGCCGATCATCACCAGGTCGGCCCCGGTGACCTTGAGGATGCGCGCTGCGTCCTCCGGCTCGAACACATCCCCGTTGGCGATCACGGGGATGGAGACGGCGGCCTTCACCTCCCGGATGATCTCCCAGTCCGCCCGGCCGGAATAAAACTGCGTCCTGGTCCTGCCGTGGACGCAGAGGGCGGCCACGCCCACGCTCTCCGCCAGCTTCGCCAGCTCGACGGCGTTGACGCTGCCCCCGTCCCAGCCCTTGCGGAATTTCACCGTCACCGGCACGTCGGAGGCCTTCACCACCGCCTCCAGGATCCGTCCCGCCAGGGGCAGGTCCCGCATGAGGGCGCTGCCCTCGCCGTTGCGCACCACCTTGCCCACGGGACAGCCCATGTTGACGTCGATGATCTCGCAGCCGGAAATATCTCGGGCCTTCCTGACTGCGTCGGCCATGGTATCCGGCTCGCTGCCGAAAAGCTGCACCCCCAGGGGCGCATCCTCCGGGAATCGGCGCAGCAGGGTCCTCGTCTTGGCATCCTGGAGCATCAGGGCCTTGGCGGAGATCATCTCACTCACCGCGTAGGCAGCCCCTTCCCCCCGGCAGACGGCCCGGAAGGCCGCGTCCGCCACCCCTGCCATGGGGGCCAGGCAGAGCTTTCCCGAAATAGGGACGCCGCCGATGCTTACCATTCCAGCTCCACGCCCACGGGGCAGTGGTCGGAGCCCATGACCTCATTCAGGATAAAGGCATCCTTCAGGTTCCCCCTCAGCCGGTCGGAGAGAAGGAAATAGTCGATGCGCCAGCCCGCGTTCCGGCTGCGGGCCTGCATACGGTAGGACCACCAGGAATAGGCTCCGGTCACCTCGGGATAGAGGCTGCGGAAGGAGTCGGTGAAGCCGGCGGCCAGGAGCTGCGTCATTTTCTCCCGCTCCTCATCGGTGAACCCGGCGTTCATATGGTTGGTGGAGGGGTTTTTCAGGTCGATCTCCTCGTGGGCCACGTTCATATCCCCGCAGACCACCACCGGCTTTTCCCGGTCCAGGGCGCAGAGGAACTCCCGGAAGCAGTCCTCCCAGTCCATGCGGTAATCCAGGCGCTTCAGCCCGTCCTGGGAATTGGGGGTATAGACCGTCACCAGGTAATGCTCCGGGTATTCCAGGGTGATGACCCGGCCCTCGGCGTCATGGCGGGGGATATCCATGCCGTAACGGACGCGGAGGGGCTCCCGCTTCGTGAAGATGGCCGTGCCGGAATAGCCCTTTTTCTCGGCATAGTTCCAAAACTGATGATAACCGGGCAGGTCCAGGTCGATCTGCCCCGCCTGGAGCTTCGTCTCCTGGAGGCAGAGGCAGTCCGGCGCCTCGGCCTGCACAAATTCCGGAAAGCCCTTGCCCATACAGGCGCGAAGGCCGTTCACATTCCAGCTCAATAGCTTCATAGACGCGCCACAAGCCGACAGATCGGCTTCCCCTCTCCCACAAATTTCTTTTCGTAATCGGTCATGATGCCCACCGGCCCCGAAGCATGCAGATCCCGGGTGACCTCCCGCAGCTGAAAGCCCGCTTCCGCCATGGTCTCGCAGGACCAGTCGAACAGGGGCAGGTTGTCCGTTTTGAACCAGATCTCCCCGCCGGGGGCCAGCACCTGCCGGTAGAGGGCCAGGAAGCCGGGGGCGGTGAGCCGCCGCTTGAACTGCTTCTTCTTCGGCCAGGGGTCGCAGAAATTGATGTAGATGCGCTCCACCTCTCCGGGGGCAAAAAGCTCCGGCAGGCGCAGGGCGTCCTCATCCAGGAAGCGGACATTCTGAAGTCCCGCCTCCACGGCCCGCTCCATGGCCACCACCATGGCGTCGGGCACCTTCTCCACGGCTGCCAGCAGGGTATCCGGCATGGCTGCGGCGGCGGCGCAGGTGAAGCCTCCCTTGCCGCAGCCCAGCTCCAGATGGAGATGGGCAAAGCCCGGGAAGGAAGCCAGCCACCTGCCCCGCAGGGCTTCCGGCGACCTGGTCAGCACGGCGGAGGCCCGCTCCATCCGGGGCAGCAGATTCGGTTTTTTCCGCATTCTCATATGTATTCGCTCCGAACTATCAGTAAAGTCGCTGTTTCAGCTTTCCCCAGATCAGGAGGAAAAGGACCAGGGCCAGGGCCAGAGGCGCGACGCCGCCGATCAGATACATGGCGGAATAGCGGCCGAGGGCGCTGTAAAGCACGCCGCCCATGAGGGGACCCAGGAAATAGCCAAGGTCCATGCCGAAATACTGGGTATTGCTGGCTACGCCCCGCCTTTCCGGCGGCACGGTGCGGATGCAGAGGGTCTGGATGATGGGGTTCAGGGCCCCATAGCCCAGGGCGCCCAGCACCGCTCCCAGGAGCATCATCCCCATGCTCCGCCCCAGGCCCACCGCCACAAAGCTCAGGGCAAAGACCCCCAGGCTGGGCAGGATCACCGCATTCATCCCCACCCGGTCGCTGAGCCTGCCGAAGAAGGGGCGGGAAAACAGCAGCACCAGGGCATAGACCGTGAAGAAGATGCCGATGCTCCCGATGCCGAGCTCCTTGGCATAGGGCACCATGTAGGTGGAATAGAGGATGCTGGAAACGGAGACAAGGCAAAGCAGAAGGGCCGAGGTGACGGTCTCTCCCGCGATGATATTGCGATACCATTTCCCGATGGTCTTTTTCTGTTCCTCCGTGGGCTTGCCGGCGGGGATGATGATGCAGGGGATCAGGGCCAGGAGCATGAACAGGGCGGAGACCAGGAAGACCGCAGTATAGCCGCCGCCCTCCCCCCAGCGGGCTGCGCCCCAATCCCGGATGGCGATGCCCATGCTGGGCCCCACCGCCTGGGACAGAGCCCCGCCGATGCCGAAAACGCCGATGCCGCTGCCCAGCTTTTCCCGGGGCAGGCTGTCGCTGGCGATGGTCAGATTCAGGGAGCCCACGAAAGCAAATTCCAGGCCGTGGAGGATCCTGGCCAGGATGAAGAGAGGCACGCTGCCCGCCAGGGCATAGGCCACATTGGTGACCACCCCGGCGATATAGGTGGCGATCATGATCTTCCTCTTGTCCAGGAGGGTGATCACCGGCCCGGAGATGGGCCGGGCCGCGAAAGCCACGCCGAAATAGAGGCCGGAGATGGCCCCCACCAGCACCGCCCCTGCGCCCAGGTAGCCGGCATAGGTGGAGATCAGGGTGTTGGCCGTATTCTGGGACAGGCACAGCAGGAGATTGGCAAAAAAGGCGCAGGTAAAGCCCCTGTTCCAGATGCTGTTATTCGTTTTTTTCATGCCGGGACTCCCCTCCTTTCCGCCGTGTCCGGTATCGTGACCCGGGGAAACAGCCGGATCCAGCTTGTGTATCGCGCGCTGTGCGTCAAGCGGCATTCCGCCAGAGATAAGTCACCACGTCGCAGCGGGGGCAGTCGGCATTGATGCGGCCCTGATCCCGGCCCACCAGGGTGCCGGTGAGCAGCTCGTTGGCTTTCGCCCAGTGCAAAGCGTCGTCATACCAGGCGCCGACGCTGGTGAGATTGCCGGTGGCCGCCCGGTAGAGGAAGGTGAGGATATGGGCATAGGAGCAGGTCTGGCCGGGACTGAACACCTGTTTGCCCGTTGCTTCGTCCGTGCCGGTGCCGTTGGTGATGCCCTTTTCCACGGCCCACAGCACCGCATCCCGGTAATAGGCGTCCTCCGGAACGTCAGCGAAGGGATTGACCTCGCTCACCGGTTCGGGACAGCCTGCGCTGCGCCAGAGGAAGGTGACCACCTGGCCCCGGGTGCAGCTGTCCTCGGGGGAAAACTCCGTGGCGGAGGTGCCCTTGGTCACGTTGCTGGCATAGGCCCAGAGGACGGCCTCATAGTAGTAGTCCCAGGAAGAGACGTCGGTGAAGGGGTTTTCGGCAGGCGCGGGAGCCGGGCTCGGTGAAGGCGCGGGCTCCGGCGTGGGTTCGGGCGCAGGCTCGGGGGTCGGTTTCGGTGTCGGTTCCGGCGTCGGTTCGGGAGCGGGTTCCGGCGCGCCGTTATCGTCGGCCCGCAGGCTGCGGACGGAGCCCTGCTCATCGGGGCTGCTGCTCACCAGGTAACGCAGGCCGTCGTCAGCGGCGGCCAGGCCGTAGATATACCCGTCGCCGCTGTCGAAATCCAGCACGGTGGACAGGGTCCCGACCTCGGGGTCAAAGCGGTAGATATGCCGGGAATCATTGAAATAGAGCATGCCTCCCCGGCTGCAAAGGCCGCTGTAAGCGCCCAGCCAGTAGGAGCTGGATTTGTTCCACACCGGCCAGTAATCCCGCACCGTGGCGGCCACGGTCTCCGTGCCGCTGTTCCAGCCCCGCTTCACCAGCTTCAGCGTCATGGAGGGGCCTTCTCCCTCGCTGCGCATGAACCAGACGGTGGAAGCGTCGGTGAAGATGAGGGGCTGCTTTGCCTCGCTCCAGACAGCCGCCCCATCGTAGGTCGTGTCTGTGCAGCTGATGTCCCCATCCCAGGCGTAGTGCTTGCTGCCGGAGCCGGAATCCCGGCTGAGCATGGCGCTGTCGCTGAGGAGGAAATAGGTATGATTCGCCTTCCCCAGGGTATCGGGAGCGGGATCATCCCAGGTCACGTCCACATGATACCACGCGCCATCCAGCTTCACCAGGTTCCAGCCGTGGTTCATGCTGAGGCTGGAGACCACGATGGCGTCGATGCCCAGGCGGTTCAGAAGCACCTTGTAGGCCTTGGCATAGCCTTCGCAGACGGCGGTGCCCTTGACCAGGGCGCCGTAGGCATTGTAGGAATCCTCCGGCACCGTTCCGGCCATGTAACTAGCATAATCGTAGGCGATATGCTGGGTCAGGTAATCATGGAGCACCAGGGCCTTCTGCAGCTCGCTCATGTCCGGCAGCAGGACGCCCAGGGCCGTCTGCACCGCCTCCTCAAAGGCGGCCAGCTCGGAAGGGCCGTATTCCGCCCGGTAGAGCAGCTCGACCTCCGTCACCTCTTCGGTGTAGTAATCGTAGTGGAAGGTGGAGGATTCATAATAGAAGAATTCCGGTTCCCACAGCAGCTCATTGAGCACGTCGATCAGTTCATCCAGCTTGATATGGTATTCGCTCACGTCCACGGCGTCCATCCGGGCACGCAGGGCGTTTTCCAGCAGCTCCAGCACCTGGGTCTGGACCGCGCTCAGAGGGACCCGGGTGATGCGGCAGGCAATATCCGCCTCCGCGCCGGCTGCCCGGGCGCCAAGAGGCAGGACACAGAAAAGCATCAGGACGGCAAGGAGAAGGGCTAGCTTCTTTTTCATGCTCTTGACCTCATTTCTCTATCTGCGGATGATCGCTCATTCGTATATTATATCAGGCCCCGCTTTTCCGTCAAGGCAAACAGTCCGGCAAAACATTTTGTACTCCTCCCTTGCAATATGGGCTTCGGCGTGGTAAAATGAGCATAATTCACAAAAAGGCGTCATTTCCCGGCTGGGTTTTGGTGCCCCTTTTATGAGCAAAGGTAGAAAAAATAAACATATGGAGGGAAATCCAATGGCAAAGAAAGCTGTCACCAGCGAGATCCTGAACATCGTGCCCATCGATCTCAGCTACCTCAACGACCGGGGCATCACCGAGGACTGCCTGGCGGGCAAGACCGCCGTGGTCACCGGCGGCGCCAGCAACGTGGGCCTGGGCTACGCCCGCGCCCTTGCCTGGTGCGGAGCCAACGTGGTCGTGGCCGACCTGAATGAGAAGGCCGGCGTCGAGACCCAGCGGGTCATCAACGAGGAGAATGGCCGCGACTGCTGCCTCTTCGTGAAGACCAACGTCACCAAGCAGGAGGACATCGACAACCTGGCCGCCCAGGCCTTCGCCAAGTTCGGCAAGGTGGACATTCTCCTCAACAACGCCATGAACATGCGCCTCAACGGGCCCATGCTCTCCAGCCCGGTGGAGGATCTGGTCTCCTCCTTCGAGATTTCCGGCAAGGGCGTCATGATGGCCTGCAAGGCCTTCGTGCCCGGGATGATCGAGCGGGGCTACGGCGTGGTCACCTACTCCGCCACCCAGTTCCACTATCTGCCCGGCATGGCCGGCGGCACCATCTACACGGCCGGCAAGGCCGCCGCCACCAGCCTGGTGATGAGCCTGGCCAACGAGGTGAAGGGCAAGGGCGTCAACTGCTTCTGCCTGACCCCCGCCGGCATCGGCCGCATCGACTTCTCGAAGATGCCTCCCATGCCCGAACCCAAGCCCGGCGATCCTCCGCGCCCGAAGTTCGACCCCAAGATGATGAAGCGCATGATGTCCATGCCCGGCTTCGACGGCATGATCCCCCCCGAGGCGGGCGGCGCCGGCATGGTATACAGCATCCTGAACGCCGACAAGCTCAACGGCTCCGGTTTCCTGATCAGCGACGCTTTCCGGGCGATGGACTTCCCCTACCCCGTGCCCGAGACCGCGCCCAAGGGCAACACCTCCGGCGGCCATCGCCTCAGCGATATGGAGATGACCATGGTCTTCTGCACCAAGGGCCCCGCTTTCGACGGTCCCGAAAAGGCGCCCTCCTTCGGCGCGCCTCCCGCAGCCCCCGCTGCCGGCGGTCCCTTCTAAAAAGCATTAAAAACATCCGGGGCGGCGCACAGATGTGCGCCGCCCCCTTCATATGCGCAAAAACCGGGCGGCTCGAAATGAGCCGCCCGGTTCGACTGGAGCTTTTTAAGCAGCGGGGGTGACGCCGATGATATGGGGGTTGGGGCCCTCATACCAATAGAGGAAACCCACCAGGTCGATCTTGTCGCCCACCTGCAGCTGCTTCACGGCCTCGTAGACATCGGTGCCCGCGCCGCGGAGATAGCTTTCCACGGTGAAGGAGTAAGTAGCACCGTTCACGCTGACATTGAAGTACAGGTCGTCGCCATCCTGGCCGGAGCCGTTCCACTTATACAGCCAGGGGACCTCGTTGCCGTCGGCGTCGGTGCTGGCTTCCACGGTCATGCCGGTGAAGGTCACGAACTCATTCATGTGGTCGATCAGCTCATCGGTGCCCAGCAGGGCGGTGGCGTCGAAGGCCGGGGCGATGTAGCTGCCATCCAGGATCTCGAAGGAACCGTCGATGATCTCCACCTGGCCGCTCCACTCGGACTTGTAGCCGCTGACCTTGATTTTGGTGCCGGGCAGGAGCTTAGCGAAATCTTCCTCGGTGCAGTAGGTCTCATAGATGAAGTAAGCGCCATCGGGGCTCTGGCAGTAGAGGTTTGCCTTGTCGTCCCACCAGGACTGCTTATCCTGCACATAAGTCACCACCGTGACCGCGCTGTCCAGGTCGGCAGCGATGTAGTCGGCATGGGTCATGCCCTCTTCAGCCGCAGCCGGGGCAACGGAGATGACGTGGGGGTTGGGGCCCTCGTACCAGTAGAGGAAGCCCGTGACGTCGATCACATCGCCGATCTGCAGCTGCTTCACAGCCTCGTAAACCTCGGTGCCCGCGCCGCGGAGATAGCTTTCCACGGTGAAGGAGTAGGTCGCGCCGTTCACGCTGACATTGAAATACAGGTCGTCCCCGTCCTGGCCGGAGCCATTCCACTTATACAGCCAGGGGACCTCGTTGCCGTCCGCGTCGGTGCTGGGGGCCACGGTCACGCCCTTGAAGGAGGCCAGCTCGTTCATATGGGCCGCCAGCTCGTCGGTGCCCAGGAGGGCGGTGGCGTCGAAGGGCTGGGCGGTGTAGCTGCCGTCCAGGATCTCAAAGGTGCCGTCGATGATCTCCACCTGACCGGACCACTCGGACTTGTAGCCGCTGACCTTGATCTTGGTGCCGGGCAGGAGCTTGGCGAAATCTTCCTCGGTGCAGTAGGTCTCATAGATGAAGTAAGCGCCGTCGGGACCCTGGCAATAGAGGTTTGCCTTGTCGTCCCACCAGGACTGCTTATCCTGAACGAAGGTCACCACGGTGACGGGGGTGTCCAGGTCGGCGGCGATATAGTCCGCATGGCTCATGCTGCCGGAATGGGTCTCGACGCCGATGATGTGGGGGTTGGGGCCCTCGTACCAGTAGAGGAAGGCGGTGATGTCCACCACGTCGCCGATCTGCAGCTGCTTCACGGCTTCGTAGGTCTCGCTGCCTGCGCCGCGGAGGTAGCTTTCCACGGCGAAGGAGTAGGTCTGTCCGTTCAGGCTGACGTTGATATACAGGTCGTCGCCGTCGGAGCCGGAGCCGTTCCACTTATACAGCCAGGGCTTCACATTGCCGTCGGCGTCGGTGCTGGGTTCCACGGTCAGGCCGGAGAAGCAGGCCAGCTCGTTCATGTGGTCCGCCAGCTCGTCGGTGCCCAGGAGGGCGGTGGCATCCAGAGGCAGGGGGGCAAAGGGATCGCCGCCCAGGATCTCAAAGCTGCCGTCGATGATCTCCACTTCGCCGCTCCACTCAGACTTGAAGCCGCTGACGCGGATCTTGGTGCCGGGCAGCAGCTTATTGAAGTCTTCCTCGGTGCAGTAGGTCTCATAGATGAAGTAAGCGCCGTCGGGACTCTGGCAATAGAGGTTGGCCTTGTCGTCCCACCAGGACTGCTTATCCTGCACATAGGTCTCCACGGTGACTGCGCTGTCCAGAGGCGCGGCGATATACTCCGCGTGGCTCATGACGGCGGCGGGAGCGGGGGCCTCCGTGGGCGCGGGCGCTTCCGTGGGCGCGGGGGCCTGGGTAGGCGCGGGGGTGGGGGTAGTCACGTTGCCGGGGCTGGTATTCCCGCCCTTGGTGCAGCCGGCGAAGGCCAGGACCAGGACCAATACCAGAAGCAAGGCAAGGATCTTCTTCATTCTCGGTTCTCCTTTTCTATGATTATTTTATTCTTTGTTTCCAAGAACGCTACTATTATAGCCTCAATCCTCCGGAAATCAAGCGCCGGGGTCATTTTTTACTTCTTCTTCCGGATCACGAAGGTCCAGAGGGCGTAGACGGCGATCAGCGCCCAGGCCACGGCCAGACAGGTGAGCAGCGTCACCGCCTGCTTGGGCAGGGGTCCCAGTTCCGCCTTTCCGGAGACCTCCGAATAGCTGATCTGGTCCAGCCGGTAGAGGGAAATGACGTCCTGATAGAGCTTCTCCATATAGGCTTCGTCCACCGTCTCCTTGCGGCGCATGGACTTGGTCACATTCTCGATGAGCTGGCCCGCGGCGGAGCGGAGCGAAGAGGAGCCGTTGAATACCGGGGTGATGAAGGTGTGGTCGATATTTGCCAGCAGCAGCTTGCTGGCCGCGATCTTCACCTCGTAGTGCTCGTTGTAGTCCTCCCCCGCCCGGCTCAGATAATCCAGGTATTCCGGGGCGTTCTGCGCCTTGGTGGTGACGGGGACATAGCCTTCGGTCTGGGAATAGGCGATCTGCACCTTGTCCGTCATCAGAAACTGGACAAAGAGCCAGGAGGCCAGCACTTCCTGGGGGTCGGCCTTATTGAAGATGCAGACGGAGGGCCCCTGGGAGATCATCCAGGGTTCCTCGGGGTTCAGCTGGGGCATGGGCAGCACCGCCGTCTCGAAATCCACCACCTTGTCCGGGCTGATGTCCATGAGGGGGGCGTGGGTGCCGATCCAGGTGGAGCCGCCGGTGGAGTCCAGGGCGAAGATGCACTGGCCCGCATTGAGGAAGTTGCCGGGGTAGCTGGAAATCTTGAAGGTGGAGAAAGCCCCGGTCCCCGCGTGTTCCGCGATGGTATAGAGGAATTCCTTGGTCTCGTCGTTGAACAGCAGGATCTCCCCCGCGGCGGTGGAATAGCCGCTGCCCTTCTGCTTGCAGAGCTGGATCAGCATATTATCGGTGGAGTAGTCGATGAAGGGGATCATCACCTTCTGGCCGTTGACCAGGAAGTTGCCGTCCTCCCCCTTTTCCATGGCCTTTTCCGAGACCTCCCACACGAAATCCCAGCTGACCTCCTCCGGGAGCTCATAGCCCAGGGCCTCCACCAGGTCCTTGTTCACATAGAGCACCTCCGTGGAGCGCATATAGGGCAGGCCGTAGATATGGCCGCCGATGCTCAGCTCCTGGAGGAACTGGGGCACGATGTCCCCCTTCGTGGGGGCGTCGAAGCGGACCTGGCTGCCACCCAGGCCATAGGCCTTATCTGTCAGCAGCTCGTCCAGGGGCACCACCACGTCTTCCCCCGTGAGGTAGGTGGCGATGTGGTCCGGATAGGTGATGCAGACATTGGGGGTGGTGTTGGTGGAGATATTGGTGATGACGTCGTTGTAGATCTTGGAATAATCCGTGTAAAAGCGGATGGTCACATGGATATTGGGATAGAGTTTCTCAAAATCCTCCACGGCCTGCTCATAGATCTTCACCTGGGTCTTGTTGGTGTCGTTCTTGGCCCAGAAGGTGATCTCATAGTCCCGGCTTTCGTCGAATTTATCCGGGATCTGGAAGATGCTGCGCTCCTGGGAGCCGTGGCAGCCGGTGAAAAGGAACAGGCAGCTCAGCAGGGCAAGGGCGAGGGCAAGGATACGCCGGAGCTTCATCCCTTGGTCCCCCCTCTCGAAACGCCGTCCATGATCTTCTTGTGGAAGATCAGGAAGAGGACGATCAGCGGCACGCTCACGGCCACCACCGCCGCCATCATGGCGGGGATGTTTTCCCGGCCGAAGCCGCTCTCCCGGATGGTCTGGATGCCATTGGACACCAGAAAATAATTGGCGTCGTCGGTGATGAGGCGGGGCCAGACATAGGAGTTCCAGCACTCGATGACCTTCAGGATGGTGATGGTGATGATGGTGGGCTTGCAGATGGGGATCATCACCTTCAGGAGATATTTCAGGTCGGAGGTCCCGTCCACCTTGGCGGCCTTATACAGCTCCTCCGGGATCTGCTCGAAATTCTCCTTCAGCAGATAGATGTAAAAGATGCTGGTCACGGAGGGCAGGATCAGGCCCCAGAAGGTATTGCGCATATGCCAGTCGGTGATGGTGACGAAGTTGGTGATGATGACCAGCTCATTGGGGATCATCATGAGGCTGAGGAACACGGCAAAGAGGGCGTTCCGCCCCCGGAAGGCCAGGCGGGAAAAGGCGAAGGCGGCCAGCACCGTCACCACCAGCATGACGGCGGTGGTGGACAGGGTGAACACCAGGGTATTCACGAAATAGCGGGCCAGAGGCACCGCCGTGAAGGCTTCGCCGTAGTTTTCCAGGGTGGGCGACAGGGTGAAGAATTTGGGGATATATTCCCCGTTATAGGCGCTGTAACTCTTCACGGAGGAGAGGAGCATCCAGTAGAAGGGGAAAAGGACGATGAGGGCCCAGACGGTCAGCAGCACATAGGTGACGATGCGCAGGGTGCGCTGACGGCTGCGGGCGGAGCGTTCGATGCGCCGGTAATCCATATTCTTATCCATGCTACCGCCTCCTCTCAGGCCCGGATGCCCTTCCTGGTGACCAGGAGGTTCACACAGGTGATGGTGAGCACGATGGCAAAGAGGATCAGGGCCGCCGCCGAAGCATAGGAGGGGTAGCCGCCGCTGTCCCCATAGAGCATATCGTAGACATAGCCCACGATGGTATTCATGCCCGCGGCGTTGAGGTTGACGCCGAAGAGTGCCACCTCGTCGCTGTAAGCCTTGAAGGCCCCGATGAAGCCGGTGATGACCAGGTAGAAGATCATGGGGGAGATCATGGGCAGGGTGATCCGGGTGAAGATGCGCCATTTGCCGGTGCCGTCCACCCGGGCGGCATTGTAATAGGTCTCGTCCACGCTGGCCAGGGCGCTGGTAAGGATGAGGATCTTGAAGGGCATGACCACCCAGATGGTGTAGAAGCACATGACGAACATCTTGGCCCAATAGGGGCCGTCGATGAAGTCCACGCTCTCCCCGCCGAACCAGTTAATGAGCAGGTTCACCATGCCGTCGGTGTAGGCGGTCTTTTTGAAGAGGATCATAAAGACCAGGCCCACGGCCAGGGTATTGGTGACATAGGGCAGGAAGAAAACGGTCTGATACAGTTCCTTCAGAGGCTTGATGGAGTTGAGCCCCACACTGATCAGCAGCGCGATGCCCGTGCTCAGGGGCACGGTGATGACCACCAGGATGAGGGTGTTTTTCACCGCCCGGAGGAAATAGGGATCGTGGAGGACATAGGAATAGTTGTACCAGCCCACGCCGAAGACCGTCTGGGAGGCGGAATTATAGCCCTCTTCAAAGGAATAGATGAATACGTCGATGAGGGGGTAGACCATGAACACCCCCAGGAAGAGGATGGCCGGCAGCAGATAGAGCCAGGCCTTGAAGTTAGACTGCTTCATGCTTCCCCTCCCCCGCTCACAGCGCCCGGTAGGGGACGCACTCCTCGGTCTCCCGGTCAAAGAGGAAGAGCTTCCGGGGCCGCAGCTCAAAGCGCACCTCATGGGCGGCCCCGTCCACCTGCGTCTCCGCGCTGATGATGGCCCGGAGGCTCTCGGTGGCGCAGGCAGGATGGGAGGCCACCACGCTGACGTCCCGGCCCATGACCTCTACGCCGATGAGCTTGCAGCAAAGGGGCCCGTTCTCCCGGAGGATGAAGCCCTCGGGCCGGACGCCCACCCAGACATCCCGGTCCGCCGTGTCCGCCACCTTCATGATCTCGTCCTCCCCGATGGTGAGGACGCCTCCCTTTACCTTCCCCTCAAAGACGTTGATGGGCGGCGTGCCCAGGAACTTCGCCACAAAGAGGTTGTCCGGCCGATTGTAGACATCCTGGGGCTGGCCGATCTGCTGGAGGATGCCCGCTTTCATGACCACGATCATGTCGGAAATGCTCATGGCCTCCTCCTGGTCGTGGGTGACGAAAACGGTGGTGATGCCCGTCTCCCGCTGGATGCGGCGGATCTCCTCCCGGGTCTGGATGCGCAGGCGGGCGTCCAGGTTAGAGAGGGGCTCGTCCAGGAGCAGCACCCGGGGCCGCTTCACCAAAGCACGGGCGATGGCCACCCGCTGCTGCTGGCCGCCGGACATCTCGCTGGGCTTCCGGTCCAGCAGCTCACTGATCTGCACCAGCTTTGCCGCTTCCTCCACCATCTCCAGCATCCGGGCCTTGTCGGGCCGGGCCTCCCCCTTCAGGTTCTGAAGGGGGAACAGGATGTTCTGCCGCGCCGTCAGATGGGGGTAGAGGGCATAGTTCTGGAACACCAGGCCCACGCCCCGGTTTTCCGGCGGCAGATCGGTCACGTCGTCGTCCCCGAAAAAGATCCTGCCCTCCGTGGGCTTTTCCAGGCCGCAGATCAGGTTCAGCACCGTGCTCTTTCCGCAGCCGGAGGGGCCCAGGAGGCCGATCAGCTTGCCATCGGGGATCTCAAAGGTGAAATCGCTGACGGCCGTCACTTCCGTCTTGATCTTCTTGTTGCGGTTGGGGAAGCGCTTTGTGAGATGCTCAAGCCTTACCTTCATACAAACCTTCCCTTCGGGCGGGCAGAGGTCCTGCCCGCCTTGAAATAGGCATTTCCTTGTTATCAATATGTATAGTTTAATACTTTGTGAAAAAAAGTCAATGGTCCCGAGGGCCCGGACAGGCTTGTCAGCCTTGCGCTTTCTATGGTAGAGTAACGGCAGGTGATGCGTTTTGAAAAAGAGCGAATTGCAAAAGGCCATTCTTTCCGCCTTCACACAGGAGGAATGGGCCGCCCTGGAGGAGGGAAGGCCGAAAGCGCCGGTGAGCCCCTTCAACCGGGAAACCCTGCTGGACCTGCGGGAGCGGGAGGACTTTCCGGGAGAGGCGGCGGACGAGCGCGTCCGCGCCCTGCGGGAGACGGTGGACGGCTATCTGCGGAAGTATTGGCCGGAGGAGCCGGGCGCCCACAAATATGTGACCGCCGTCTGCCTGGCCATGACCTTCCTCTTCGAAAAGCCCATGCACCCGCCGGAAAAGGTGCATTATCACAGTCTGGTGCGGGATGGGAAGGCCCGGTATTTCTGCCCGGCCCGGGAACCGGGGGAAGGCAGCGTCTGCGAGTTCTGCCTCTCGGAGCCCCTGGGTGAGCTGGAATCGCGCCGGGAAACGCTGATTTCGGAAACTGCCCGGGTGCAGGGCGAAACCTCGGCCCTGGTGCAGCGGGAAGTTTTCCGCGCAGGATTTCAGGACAGCGGCATTTTGGAAACGGGCGCGCTCTCCTTCCACCGGGAGGTGCGGGACACCTGCGCGGGGAACCGCTGCCGGGGTTATGACCGCAGCTGGGCCTGTCCCCCTGCCGTGGGCAGTCTGGAAGAATGTCGGGACAGGGTGCTGGGCTACGAAAAGCTCCAGCTTTTCTCCAAGGCCTATCTGCTGCCGGACAGTCTGGACTTCTCCGCTGTGGGCAAAGCAATGGGGGACTTCAAGGAATGTGCCCGGGCGCTGGGAAGGCAGCTGCGGCCCCGGCTTTCCAGGCTGCTGATCCTCTCCAACGAAGGCTGCATGCGCTGCAATACCTGCACCTGGCCGGAGGAAGCCTGCCGCTTCCCGGAGGAGCTTCAGCCCTCCATCGAGGGCTTCGGCTTCCTCGTCTCGGAGCTGGCGAAGCAGGCGGGCATCCCCTATATGAACGGGAAAAGCACCGTCACCTTTTTCGGCGCGGTGCTGTATAACGAAAATGGACGTTTATCCGAGGAGGAATGAACCATGGGCGTGGGATTTGCGCCGGGGGCGGAGAATCTTCGTCTCCCCTGGGGCACGCCGCAGCCGCTCCCCTTCCACGACGGAGAACTGGACCTGGACCTGGCGCTCCGGGCCAGAGGCTTCGTGGAGGGCGAACCGCCTGCCGACGAGGAAAGCGAGGAATGGAACCGGGAGATCCGCAAGGCGACAGTCGCCGCTCTGCAAGCACAGTTGGAGACCGGCAGGTGGATCTGGTCCGACCTGGAGAAGCGGCGGGAAGCCCTGGCGGAGGCCATGGAGGAGACCCTGGCCGGCACGGGCCGGAGGGTACGTGTAAACATCGCGGACATCGTGCCGGACGAACTTTCGGCCAAGGCGATCACGGAAAAACGAGCCTTGCTTCCCGGCTATTCTCTCCCGCCTGCCCCGGTGGACAGCCCCATGATCGACGGGCCCGGCGCATGGCCGACCGAGGGCAGCGGAGGCTTTGGCCTCTACAGGGTGGGGGAAACGCCGCCCGCTCCCGAAGGCCGCACCTGTCCCAACTGCGGCAAGGGGGAGCCATTTTTCGCCAACTATTGCACACAATGCGGCACAAAGCTGCAAAGATAGCACAATCCCCCGCTTCCGAGCCGGAAGCGGGGGATTTGTTGTTTCCTTTTGCTTTGCGGAAGGAGGGTCACTCGGCCAGGAAGGCGTAGTAGATCATTTCGGCCATCTCGGCGCGGGTCAGATCGTCGGCGGGACGGAGCTCGGCGTTCTCGTCCAGGCTGATGTAGCCGTTCATGACGCCCCAGCTCACAGCCTCCAGGGCATAGTCGCCGATGTCAGCCGCGTCCGCAGCGCCCAGATCGAATGCCCAGGCATCCTCAAAGCCGACGCCCAGATAGGTGGTGAAGATGTTGTAGAGCACCACGGCAAAATCCTGGCGGCTCATGGCGTCGCCGGGACGGAAGGTGCCGTCTTCGAAGCCGTGGAGCAGATCATACTCATAGGCGGCGTTGACCATATCGGTGTACCAGTGGCCCTCGGTGACGTCGGAGAAATAGTCCTCGCCCATGGATTCGGTGATGTCGAAGAGACGGCAGAGCACGGTGGAAGCCTGGGCGCGGGTCACGGTGCCGTCGGGATCCAGAACGACCTCGGCCA
>JAEEGK010008331.1_pt1 | contig 24476 bp, 19 predicted proteins | sample 8958771 | NCBI WGS metagenome assembly JAEEGK01 (sample SAMN16246547, study PRJNA631951) | gut metagenome | biome: gut microbiome; feature: rumen; material: SC-attached | host: Bos | place: Iran: Karaj | collected 2018-10
CGTTCGTCCTGAGCCAGGATCAAACTCTCAAAAAATCGTATCTTAAGCGTTTCCGCCTAAAACCATTTTTTAAGTGATGCTCTTGGCTTCACTCAAATTCATTTCCGTTTGCGGTACTCTTCGTACCGCGCCCACTTGGTGCGTTCGCTTGGCTTCTGCATTGTTTAATTTACAAGGTACAGACGCACGCCGCTCAGCGGCGAGCTTTGCTAATATATCATCCCCCAATCCCCTTGTCAATACTTATTTTCGCCTGTTTTTCGATTCTTTTTTCGCAGGGATGCGGCGCGTTCCGCGGCCGGGTTTTGCATAAGCCGGAGCGCCGCTTTCATGATTTACCTTGACAAACCGGGGCCTGTATCCTATAATCAAACGAAAATGAATAATTTCATTTTCAATCTTTCATTTTCCGGGAGGAATCCATATGAAAAAGTTGATCGCTATCCTTCTCATCCTGGGTCTGCTTCTGGCCCTGGGCGCCTGCAGCAAGTCCGGCGGCTCCGCCTCTCCCGGCAACGTCGCTCCCGCTGCCACGAAGGCTCCCGCTGCGGCCGTTTCCGATACCAGCACCGTCGCCGTGGGCGCCGTGATCCTGGCCCGGGACGACGTGAATGAAGACGAGATCTATGCCTTCGTCTCCACCATCTTTGAGAACGCCGCCGCCATCACCGAGCAGCATGCCAAGGGCGGCGAGCTGGATCTGAAATTTGCCTCCGGCGTTACCAGCGTGCCCTATCATCCCGGCGCCGCCCGGTACTTCCAGGAGAAGGGCATCACCGTCGCCGCCGTGAAGGAAGGCGCGGGCACCGGAGCCAAGGCCAACCTGACCTTCGGCACCGGCGGCGATACCGGCACCTACTACGGCTTCGGCAGCGTTCTGGCGAACTACGTTTCCAACGCCAACGACTTCACCGTCACCGCCGTGGTCTCCGGCGGCTCCAAGGCCAACATCGAGGATATGGACGCCAACGACGTGCAGCTGGCCTTTGCCCAGTCCGACGTGATGAGCTATGCCTTCAACGGCGAGCGCCTGTTTGAGACGCCCATCCAGGGCTTCAGCGTCGTGGCCGCCCTGTACATGGAGCAGGTTCAGATCGTTACCACCAACGGCGCCATCGCCAGCGTGGCCGACCTGAAGGGCAAGAACGTTTCCATCGGCGCCGTGGGCTCCGGCGTTTACTTCAACGCCATGGACGTGCTCCAGGCCTACGGCATGACGGAAAAGGACATCAAGCCCGTGTACCAGAGCTTCGGCGACAGCGCCGACAGTCTGAAGGACGGGAAGATCGACGCCGCCTTCATCGTAGCCGGCGCTCCCACCACAGCCATCACGGACCTGGCCGCCTCCGGCAGCGTGTACCTGGTGAGCCTGGACGACGCGCACATCAAGTCCCTCCTGGCTGCCAGCCCCTTCTACAGCGCCTACGTCATCCCTGCGGGGACGTACTGAGGCTCCGCATTTCAGCAGACATCGGCTCCCCGACCCCTGCGGGGCGGGGAGCCTTCCTACTCTATCCTGAGGAGGGAATTCCATGGCGCAAAAACCCAAGACTCCGGCGAACGCGGATCTGAGCGCGGATCAGATCATGCGGCAGTATGACAAGGAATCCGCCACCCGGGTGTGGACCGGCGTCCCCGCCCGGATCATCCACTACGTGATGAGCGTGTTCTCCATCTACTGCATCTGGTCCACCCTCTTCTCCACAGCAGATATCCCCGTGCGGGCCTCCGCATTCCTGGGGCTCATCGTTCTCATGGGATATCTCACCTACCCCGCCGCCAAGGGGAGCGTCAAGCTCAATCATCTGCCCTGGTACGACGTCCTCATCATGGTGGTGGGCGCCGCCTGCTTCTTCTATTACAGTCTGAACTACAACAATATGGTAATGGTGGTCACCAGCGCCAGCAAGCTCACCCCGATCCTCATCCTCATGGGGATCCTGGGCATCCTGGCTCTGGCGGAGCTGTGCCGCCGCTGCGTGGGCATCCCCATCCTCTGCGTGGCGGGGGTCCTGCTGATCTACACCTTCATCAACCTTCTGGTCCAGTCGGACCGGACCTTCGGCCAGGTGCTGGCCCGGGTGGTGTACACCCTGTTCTTCAGCACCAGCGGCGTGATGGCGACGCCGCTGCAGGTCTGCCTGAAGTTCATCGCCGTGTTCATCATCTTCGGCGCCTTCCTGGAGCGCACGGGCATCGCCGCCTTCTTCATCGATCTGGCCAACTGCGCGGCGGGCTCTTCCTCCGGCGGACCGGCCAAGGTGGCGGTCATTTCATCCGCCCTCTGCGGTATGGTCTCCGGCTCCTCCGTGGGCAATACGGTCACCACCGGTTCCGTCACCATCCCCATGATGAAGAAGACCGGGTACAAACCGGAATTCGCCGGGGCCGTGGAGGCCGCCGCCTCCACCGGCGGGCAGATCATGCCGCCCATCATGGGCGCCGCCGCCTTCCTTATGGCGGAATACATGGGGGAGAAATACGGCCAGGTGGCCCTGTGGGCCATCCTGCCGGCGGTGCTGTACTTTGCGGGCATCTTCATGAGCGTGCATCTGGAGGCCAAAAAGCTGGGCCTGGAGGGCATCCCCCGGGAGCAGCTGCCCAAATTCCGGCTCCTGATCCGCAGCATCTATCTCCTGCTGCCCCTGGTGGTGCTGGTGTGGCTGGTCTCCACCAATACCCGCACCCTTCAGTTCAGCGCCAGCATCGCCATCCTGCTCTCCGTCGTGGTGAGCCTCCCCGCCCTGTTCATGGAAGGGAAAAAGGAAGCTGCCGAGACGGGGAAGAACCCGATCCTCTGCGGAGGAAAGAAGCTGGGGAGCATGGTGTTCAACTCCCTGGAGGCGGGCGGCCGGAGCTGCATCACCGTGGCGGTGGCCTGCTCCATGGCGGGCATCATCGCGGGCTGCATCACCGTGACCGGTCTGGCCAGCGGCCTCATCAACGGGGTCGTCACCGTGGCCCGGTCCATCCCCTCGCCCTTCCTGGGCACCCTGATTGCCCTGTTCCTCACCATGCTCTGCTGCATCGTGCTGGGCATGGGGGTCCCCACCACCGCCACCTACTGCATCATGGCTTCCACCTGCGCCCCCATCCTCATCCAGCTGGGCGTGGGGAAGATCGCCTCCCATTTCTTCGTGTTCTACTTCGGCATCGTGGCGGATATCACCCCGCCCGTGGCCCTGGCGGCCTACGCGGGCAGCGCCATCGCCAAATCGGATCCCATGCGAACGGGGGTCAACGCCACCAAGCTGGCCATCGCGGGCTTCATCATCCCCTATATCTTCGCTTTGGAGCCCAGCCTCCTGCTTATGGACAAGGGCGTCCTCTCCGCCGCTCTGAATATCGCCACCGCCGCCATCGGCATGTTCGGCGTGGCCGTGGGCCTGGAGGGCTTCTTCCGGGGCACGGTCGCCTGGCCCCTGCGGATCCTGGTGGTCCTGGGAGGACTGCTCCTGTTCTACCCCGGCATCCTGACGGACGTCATCGGAGTGGTGATCGTGGGGGCGGTGACGGCCCTGCAGCTCATCCGGTACAAGGGCGGCAGCAGACCGGCCCTGGGAACGTAAGGGCGCTGTTTCCGCAAATGATACCCCCGCCGTACGGCGGGGGTTCAGACTGTAGACAAACCCGTAAACGGCACGATACCGGAAAGGAAGAAAGTGTGAAAGAAACCCATCAGGGGTGTCTTTCGCGTTCAATCATAAGTTTTTCGAACGATCTCTACCCTATTCCTTGTTCGAAAAACTTGTTTCAGCGGGGCGACAAGACTTTGTCGACACGCTGTACCCCCGCCGTACGGCGGGGGTTTTCGTCTCTGAGCGGTTCAGAACAGTTCGTCCAGCAGGGTATAGTACCTCAGTTTTTCCCGATCCGGCTCGATCCCGAGGGCGTCGAAAAGCAGGTTCGGGTCGAAATCGGGATAGACCTTGCCGCCGTAGGAGCCGTCGAAATTGTGTTTCAGGCTGCGGCAGCACAAGGCGACGTCTCTCCATTTGTCCCCGATCCCCGCGTCTCCCAGGTCGATGAAGCCGCTGATCCCGCCGTCATGGAGGAAGATGTTCGGCAGGCAGAAGTCCCCATGGGACAGCACCGGCTCAAAGGAAGGCCGATGGTCCTCCAGCCACCCCAGCAGTTCCTCCGGGTCCCGGAATCCCCCGGGGCCGAAGGCGGAGGGTTCCGCGCGGCTCACATCCACCAGATGGTTCCTGACCCGGGATGCGGCTTCCCGGAGTTCCGCGTCCGGATCTCTGCTGCGGGGACAGTCGGAGACGTCGACGCGCCACAGGCGCTCCAGCCCCTCGGCCAGCAGCGCCGCCAGCTCCCGGGGGCGCTCCAGCCAGTATGGGTCGCAGGCCATCATCCCGGGCACCCGGCTCATCAGAAGGTATTGATGCTCCGCGTCCTGCTCAAAGCACAGGACCTTCGGGACGGGCAGCTTCCCCTCCAGCCAGCGCATCACCCGGACCGTCTCTGCGTTACGCTCCCCATACCGGACGATTTTCAGCACGCAGTCGTCGAAAAGCATGATCCGGGACCCGGACATGCCCATATCATCCATCCTGTACGGTTTTCCGGCGATCAGCCGCCGGATCCCTTCCGGGAGATTCGCATCATTCACCCTTCATATACCCTCCGCTGCAGACTTCTGACAGACATTTTACCCCTTATCCGGCTGCCGTCAAGGGGAGATGTTCCCGTTGACGGCGGATGAGCGGCACATTATAGTAGATGCAGATACAGATACGCACAGGGGGTGACAGCATGGACGCTGCGGGCAGACTGTTCCGCCGCCGACGGGTATACGACGAGGCGGGAACGGAAGAATTGTTCCTCCGGGCCATGGGAGAGAACGTAAAGCGCCACTATGCCCGCTGCCCGGAATACCGGGCCATCCTGGATTCCGCCGGGTTTTCCCCGAAGGAGCTCCGCCGCCGGGAGGATCTGGCGAAGCTCCCCTTCCTCACCACCCTGTATCTGAAGCGGCACATCCTGCTGAGCGTGCCGGAGCGGAAGCTCCTGGTCCGGGCGGACTCCTCCGGCACCGGGGGAACGCGCTCCCGGATCGGCTTCGACCTGCGGTCCCTCTGGCTGGGGCTGCTGATGGTGATCCGGGTGGGGCGGCAGCGGAAGCTCTGGTCCCTGAAGCCCGCGAACTACGTCATTTTCGGTTATCCCCCCGGGAATACCGGAGCCAGCAAGACCGCCTACGGCTTCACCTGGTTCGCGCCGGCGCTGCGGCGGACCTACGCCCTGGAGCGCACCGGGGACGGGGGCTATGCCCTGTCCTGGGACAAGGTCATCCGGGAGCTGCAGCGCTGCTCCCGCTCAACCTTTCCCCTCCGCACCATGGGCTTCCCCGCCTATACCTATTTTCTGCTCCGGGAGCTGAAGGACCGGGGGATCCGCTGTCCCATGCCCAGGGGGAGCATGGTGGCCCTGGGGGGCGGCTGGAAACAGTTTTACGCGGAAAAGGTGGAAAAGAAAGATTTTTACGCCCTGGTGAAGGACGTGCTGGATATTGACGAAAGCCGGATCGTGGAATTCTTCGGGGCGGTGGAACATCCGGTGCTGTATGCGGACTGCCCCTGCCACCGCTTCCATGTGCCGGTATACAGCCGGGTGATCATCCGCAGCCCGGAGGACTTTTCCCCGGTCCCGGACGGACAGCCGGGGCTGGTGAACCTCCTCACCCCCATGATGCAGAGCGTGCCCCTGAGCAGCGTCATGACGGATGACCTGGGGATCCTGCACCGGGAGCTCTGTCCCTGCGGGGCGGGATCCCCCTGGCTGGAGATCCTGGGCCGGGTGGGGATCAGCGACATCGTCACCTGCGCAGCAGGCGCGGAGGAATACCTGAAGGGAGAGAAGGAGGCGGTCTTATGATCCTCTACCGCGGAGAGCTCATGGAGGACAGCCGGCAGGAGGAGCTGCTGGCGTCCCTGGAGACGGATCTGTACGCGCCTCTCCGCCGGGGAGACCGTCTGGAGCAGGAAACGGTGATCCGGGCCTTTGACGACCTGGCCCGGCGGGTCCTGGAGGGGCAGTTCGACGGGATCGTCCGCCCTCTGCTGGAGACCTTCGGCATCGGGGACGAACCGTTCCGGGAGATGGCCCGTCTGTTCTGCCGGGAGGGGCTGGAGCGGAAGTGCGCCCTGGAGCTGAGCGATCCGCCGATCCTGCTGGAGGGGAACGTGCTCCGGGAGCGGCGGCCCCTGGGGGTGCTGCTGCACATCGCCGCCGGGAACGTGGACGCCCTTCCCGCCTACAGCGTGGCGGAGGGACTCCTGGCGGGAAACGTGAACATCCTGAAGCTGCCCATGGGGGATTCCGGTCTCAGCGTCCGCCTGCTCCATGAGCTGGTGCGGACGGAGCCCCGCCTGGGGGACTACATCTATGTTTTCGACGTGCCCTCCCTGGAGACGGAGACCCTGCGGCGGCTGGCGAAGCTGGCGGACGGCGTGGCGGTCTGGGGCGGGGACGCGGCGGCGGAGGCGGCGCGGCGTCTGGCGGAGGCGGACACCAAGCTCATCCTCTGGGGACACAAGCTCTCTTTCGCCTATGCGGAGCCGGACGCGGAGGACGCGGCCCTTTCCGCCCTGGCCCGAAGCGTGTGTCAGACGGAGCAGCTCCTGTGCTCCTCCTGCCAGGGGATCTTTTTGGACACGGAGGATCCGGAGGTCCAGCGGGCCTTCGGGGAGCGGTTCTTTCCCATCTTCCGGGAGGCGAGCCGCCGGGCCGGTCTGCCGGATTTCGGCATGCGGGCAAAGAACGCCGTGAGCCTGTACACGGAGCGGCTGGAGGGCCGCACCGGCCTGTATTCCGGGGACGGGGTCACCCTCCGGCTCCTGGAGGGGGAGGACCTGGAGCTCTCCTGGCTGTACCGGGACCTGTGGGTGAAGCGGCTGCCTCTGGGGCGGCTGTACGAGCTGCGGCGGTACAAGGGGCATCTCCAGACCGCCGCCGTTCTGGCCCCGGACCCGGAGAAGCGCCGGGAGATCCGCAGGATCCTGGCGGACGCGGGCGTCTGCCGGATCACCGGGCCGGGGAACATGTCCCGGGCGGTATGCGGGGAAGCCCACGACGGGCTGTATCCCCTGCGGGAGTATACCCGGATCACGGAAACGGAGCTGACCGTCGAGGAGGAGGAGGCGTGGACGCGGGAGCATGGGGGATGAAGGCTTCATGGATGAACACACGTTTTTGGACATTTTGCATACGGCAGAACGGCTGAAGGACACCCTTCGCCACAGCACCACCTCCGGGGGCAGACCAGAGAGCGTGGCGGAGCACAGCTGGCGGGTCTCCCTCATGGCCCTTTTGCTCCGGCACGAGTTTCCCGGTGCGGATATGGATCGGGTCGTCCGAATGTGCCTGATCCACGATCTTGGGGAATGTTTTACGGGGGATATCCCCGCCTTTGAAAAGACGCAGGGAGACCAGGCCCGGGAGGACCGTTTGCTGGCGGAATGGGTCGCCGCCCTCCCTCCGGAGCTCAGCCGGGATTTTGCCGACCTGTACAGGGAGATGGAGGCTCAGGAGACCATCGAAGCAAAGCTGTACAAGGCGCTGGATAAGCTGGAGGCGGTAATCCAGCATAACGAGGCCCCGCTGAAAACCTGGACGGCGTTGGAATATACCCTGAATCAGACCTACGGGGCGGAAACCGTCGGCTTCTCTCCTTGGCTGACCGGGCTGCGGGAAGTGCTCCGCCGGGAAACAGCGGAAAAAGTCGAAAGGGGCAGGACGGAAAACAAATGAGCGTGCACATCCGTTTTGTGGAAAACCAGGACGAAAAGGGCTGGTATGCCCTGGACGGGCATCTTCCCAAGCCGGAGTTTGACCGCAAGGTGCGGGACCGCCGGGGGCTGGTGCTGACGGAAGAGGGCCGGATCATCGGGATCCTCCGATGGAACCTGTTCTGGGACGAAGCGCCCTTCTGCAATCTCCTGTACATCGCGGAGGACCGGCGGGGACAGGGGAACGGGAGTCTGCTTATGGCCCGGTGGGAGCGGGAGATGGCTGCGTTGGGCCACGACATGGTGATGACCTCCACCCAGTCGGACGAGACGGCCCAGCATTTCTACCGAAAGCTGGGATATAAGGACAGCGGCGGCTTTACCGTGGATATCCCCGGCCATGAGCAGCCCCTGGAGCTGATCTTCATCAAAGGTCTGGAGCGGAAAGAACATGAGATTTGAAAACGTCTATTTCGTCAGCGGCACGGGCTATGCGGGGAAGTCCACCCTGGTGAAGGCCCTGGCGGAGAAATATGACGGGATCCTCTGCGGGGAAAACTATCACGACGCCCTCCTTCCGGAGCTGGACAGGAAGGAATTCCCCAACCTGTGCTGGAGCCGGGACCTGGAGGACTGGCGCGTCTTCGTCCGCCGGACTCCGGAGGAATACGAGGCCTGGATCGACGGGGTGACGAAGGAATGCGAAACGCTGGAGCTGCGGATCCTGGAGGAGCTGGCGAAACAGGGCAGGCCGGTCTTCGCGGATACCAACATCTGCCCGGAGACCCTGCACAGGATCTCCGACGAGAGGCATGTCCTCATCATGCTGGCGGACCCGGAGATCTCCGTCCGCCGTTTTTTTGAGCGGGAGGACCGGGAAAAGCAGTTCCTGTACCGTCTGCTCCTGGAGGAGCCGGACCCGGAGGCGGCCCTGGCCAACTTCCGGGAATGTCTCGGCCGGATCAACTCCCGGGCCAATTACGAACGCTTCCTCCGTTCCGGGTTTCCCGTGCTGCTCCGGGAGGAGAGCCGGACCCCGGCCCAGACCCTGGCGCTGGCGGAACGGATCTTTTCTCTGGGGGAGGCGGAAGCATGAGCGGGATCAAGGGCTTTTTCCGCCGGGAGCCGGTGCTGGTGATCGCCGCCCTGGCGGCGGCGGTGAGCTGCTGCTTCGTGCCCCCGGATCGGGGATATCTGGACTATTTCGATCTGCGGACCCTGGCCCTGCTGTACTGCCTCATGACGGTGGTGGCGGGGCTGAACCGGGCGGGGCTTTTCGCCCGGCTGGCGGGATCCCTCTGCGCCCGGGCGGGGAGCGTCCGCCGTCTGGGCCTGGCGCTGGTGCTCCTGAGCTTCTTTTCCTCCCTGCTCATCACCAACGACGTGGCCCTGATCACCTTCGTCCCCTTCGCCGGGGCGGTGCTGGTGCTGGCGCACCGTCCCGGGGACCTGAGCCGGGTGGTGGTGCTCCAGACTGCGGCCGCCAACCTGGGCAGCATGCTCACCCCCGTGGGGAACCCCCAGAATCTGTACCTCTATTCCCGGTACGGCTTCTCCATGGGGGAATTCCTCTCCATCACCTTCCCCGTCTGGTGCGTGTCTCTGGTCCTCTGTGCCGCCGGCTGCCTGCTGCTGCCGGGAGCGGCCCTGGAACGGGGACCGGCGCAGGCTCCCCCGGCCGTGGGAAAGAGCGTCTGGCTCCACGGGGGGCTCTTTCTCCTCTGCCTGCTGACGGTGCTGCGCATCCTCCCCTGGCCCTTCATGCTGGGAGGCGTGATCCTGGCGCTGCTGATCGCGGACCGGAAGCTGCTGGGAAAGGCGGATCTCTTCCTGCTCCTCACCTTTGCGGCCTTCTTCGTCTTTTCCGGGAACCTGGCCCGGATCCCTGCGGTGAGCGAAGCCCTGAAGAGCCTGATGCGGGGGCGGGAATACGGCGTTTCCCTCCTGGCCAGCCAGGTGATCAGCAACGTCCCTGCCGCCCTGCTCCTCTCCGGCTTCACGGAGGCGGGGAAGGAGCTGGTGCTGGGGGTGGATATCGGCGGCCTGGGCACCCCCATCGCCAGCCTGGCCAGCCTCATCAGTCTGAAGCTGTACTCCCGGACGGAGGGAGCGAAGCCCGGGCGCTTCCTGGGGGAGTTCCTGGTTGTGAATCTGGTGCTGCTGGGGCTGCTGACCCTGGCAAAGCTGCTGCTGAGATAGGAGCAAACCATGTGCGGAAGATTTCAGTTCACCGCCGACGATCCGGATGAGCGGATCGCGGCCATCCTGGATATCCTGGAGCGCACTTCTCCGGGAAAGTATACCCTGGGAGAGATCGGCCCCGGCCTGGCGGCTCCGGCCGTGATCGCCCGGGGAGAGCGGCTTTCCCCCGTCCCGGCGGTCTTCGGCTTCACCGGCCGGGAGGGCGGGAAGCTCCTGATCAACGCCCGGAGCGAGACCGCCGGGGAGAAGCCCACCTTTGCGGAGTGCCTCCGGTCCCGGCGCATCGTGCTGCCCGCCAGCGCCTTCTTTGAATGGAGCCGGGAGACCCGGGAGAAATACCGCTTCACCGTGCCGGGACTCCCCTTCTTTTATCTGGGGGGCCTGTACCGGCAGGAGGGGGAGGAGACCCGCTTCGTCATCCTCACCCGGGCGGCCAACGGAGATATGGCGCCGGTGCACCACCGGATGCCCCTGATCCTGGGGCCGGAAAGGGTGCGCCCCTGGCTCACCCGGGAGGCGGAAGCCCGGGCCCTGCTCACCGGGGAGGCTCCCCGGCTGGCCGGGGAGCGGGTATCCTAGAAAATACCCGTAGGGGCTTGCGTTTGCCATTCGTGCATAGTAAAATATATATTGGACTGGTATCCACGGTCCCCTGGAGGACGAAACATTGGAATACAAAAACGCGACCGGAAGGATTTACGATATTCAGGGTTACGCGGTGCACGACGGACCGGGCATCCGGACCACGGTGTTCACAAAGGGCTGCCCCCTGAGCTGCCTGTGGTGCCACAGCCCCGAATCCCAGGGCTTCGGCTTTGAGCTGGGCTGGCTGCCTCTGAAATGCCTGGGCATGGACCTGTGCGTGGAGGCCTGCAAAAAGGCCTGTCCCAAAGGCGCCATCTCAAGGGGAGAGCCCACCAAGCGCATGGGCACCGAGGAGCTGGTGGAGAAGGCGGAGCTGGACCGCACGAAGTGCGACGGCTGCCTGAAATGCACGGAGGTCTGCTTCACCAAGGCCCTGTACTCCGCCGGGTGGGACACCACGGTGGACGAGGTCTACGACCGGCTCATGAAGGACGTGCCTTTCTTTGAGAACGGAGGCGGGGTCACCGTTTCCGGCGGAGAGGCCATGAGCCAGTTCGAATTCACCCTGAACCTGCTGAAGCGGCTGAAGGACAGCGGCATCCATATCTGCCTGGATACCACGGGTTTCGCCCCGGGGGAGAAATTCCTAGAGATCCTCCCCTACGTGGACCTGTTCCTCTACGACATCAAGCATATGGATTCCAAGCGGCATAAGGCCCTCACCGGGGTCCCCAACGAGCTGATCCTGGACAATGCCCGGCTCCTGGCGAAAAACGGAGCGAAGATCCAGGTCCGCTACCCGGTCATCCCCAAGCTGAACGATTCCCGGGAGAACATGGAGGCCACGGCGGACTTCTGCGTGAGCCTTGGGGAGGCCCTCACCCTGGTGCAGCTCCTGCCCTACCATAAGTCCGGCCGGTCGAAGTACGATCGCCTGGGCAGGCCCTACCGCCTCACCAACGTGGAGCCGCCCCCGGAGAGCTTTATGGAAGAGGCCCTGAAGCTCTTTACCGCCCGGGGACTTCCGGCGCAGATACACTGAAGAAAGAGAAGCAAGAGCAAGAATGAAAATATAGCCGCGAAAGGAGCGCAACCATGGAGAACTTTGATTATCCCCTTTCCCCGCGCATCCAGGAGTTGAAGGAGAAGCGCAAACGCATCAACAAGGACATGCGTCTGGACTTTGAGCGCAACCGCATCATCACGGAGTACTACAAGACCCATATGAAGGAGTACCCCATCCTGAAGCGGGCGGGCTACCTGTACACCTGGCTCACCACCCGGGAGATCAACATCGACGACGACGATATCTTCCTGGGGGACAGCGGCCCCCACTGCCGCACCGTCCATTTCGACATCGAGCAGACCCCCAACGCCTGGATCACGGGCTGCTTCGGGGACACGGACGAGCGCTTCAAGGCCGCCTGGCAGGTGCCCGGCAGCGTCTGGGTCTCGGACGAGGACCGGGCCTGGATCCTGGAGGCTGCGGAATTCTGGAAGGACAACGACATCGCCTCCACCGCCATGGGCCTCTTCCCGGAGGACTTCGTGGCCCGGCGCCGCACCATGGGCCGCGGCATGAGCGGCACCTTCCCCGGCCACTTCTGCCCCGGCTATGAGCGGGCGGTCATGGTTTCCTTCGGAGAATGCCGGAAGATCGCCCAGGAGAAGCTGGAGGCCATCCGGAAGAACACCACGGCGGAGAACGTGCGCAGCGAGCTCTTCTACCGGGCTTACATCAAGGTCTGCGACGGCATGATCCTCATGAGCAAGCGCTATGCCGAGGGCTGCCGGAAAAAGGCGGAGGAGACCGCCGACCCCGCCCGGAAGGCGGAACTGCTGAAGATGGCGGACAGCTGCGACTGGATCGTGGAGCATCCCGCCCGCACCCTGTGGGAGGGCATCCAGGCCCTGTTCTTCTATCAGTATCTGCTGGTGGCGGACGGCGTCCACTGGGCGGACAGCCCCGGACTCATCGACCGCTTCCTGGGCCCCCTGGCCGAGAAGGAGATCGCCGAGGGCACCCTCACCCGGGAACAGGCGCAGGAACTGTTCGACGCCTTCGTCCTGCACATCGGCGACCAGATCATCATGTTCCCCAAGCCCACCAACGACCGGCTCATTGAAGCCCACAAGAACGGCAAGTGCTTCTTCGACCTCCAGGGCGGGGCCCAGAACATCGCCGCGGGCAGCCTCATCACCATCGGCGGGCAGACGCCGGATGGCACTGCCGGGACCTACAACATCGCCACGGAGATGATCCTCCTGGGCTACTACCGCCTGCGGGTGGCGGAGCCCAGCCTGGCCCTGCGCATCAACCAGTACACCCCGGACCGGATCTGGGCCATCGCCATCGCCTGCAGCATCCGCTCCGGCGGCATCCCCCAGTTCAACAACGACGACAAGATCATCGAGGCCATGCTGAAGCGGGGCGTGCCCATCCAGGATGCCCGGCAGTACGCGGTGTTCGGCTGCGTGGAGCCCGCCATCAGCGGCAAGGAATGGTCCATGGCCGCCAACTGCGGCGCCTTCGGCGCCGGCGCGGGACCCACCAGCATCCTCCAGTACGTGATCCACGGGAACTACGATCCCATGTGGAAGCGGGAAGGGGAGCTGCCCTGCAAGAAGCTGTACGAATACGAGAGCTTCGAGGAGCTGAAGGCGGAGTTCGAGCGCCAGGCCAAGCACTATATCGATTCCATGTCCCGGATGTATCACTTCGCCGCCCTCACCTTCAACACCGAATGGCCCGTCCTCTCCGCCTCCATGATGACGGAGGGCTGCCTGGAGAACGGCAAGGACGTCACCTGGGGCGGCGCCACCTACAACGGCATGGGCAGCATGATCAACGCCATTGCCACCATCGGGGACAGCCTCACGGTGATCAAAAAGCTCTGCTTCGACGATAAGATCGTCAGCACCAAGGAGCTGTACGAAGCCCTTCGGGACAACTGGGAAGGGGAAGGCCAGGAGCTCCTGCGCCAGCGCATCCTCAACGCCCTGCCCCACTACGGCAACGACGACGACTATGCCGACGCGCAGGTGGTCTGGTGGACGAACATGTGGGTGGATTACTACAACTCCCGCAGCGGCGTCAACGGCGGAACCAACAACTGCGGCGCCCTGGACCTGAACTGGGTCGGCGGCGGAAAGTTCACCTGGGCCACTCCCGACGGCCGGAAGTCCGGCGATCCCCTGTCCATCTCCAGCGACCCGCGGCAGGACTGCATCAAGAACGGCCCCCTCTCCTACGTGAAGAGCGTGGCCAAGATGCCCTGGACCAAGCTGCGCTGCGGCGGCGCCATCAACTCCCGCTTCGACATGAACTCCGTGCAGGGGGACGACGCCTGGTGGAAGGTGAAGGACCTGATCTCCGCCTACTTCAAACTGGGCGGCATCCAGTACCACTTCACCGTGGCGGATTCCGCCGCCATGCGGGACGCCCAGGTGCATCCGGAGGACCACCAGGACCTGATCGTCCGCATCGCGGGCTACTCCGCCTACTTCACCCATATGTCCACGGCGGACCAGAACGACTATATCAACCGGTTTGAACACCAGGTGTAAAACGCATTGAGACGCATGAGGAGGCCCGGAGCCGAACGGCTCCGGGCCCTTTTTCTGCCGTTCGGCTTGTCTTTTCGGCGAAAATATGCTAACAAAGAGAGAGAAACGATCTCATCCGGGAGGCGGGAAAATGGAAACAAGGATGCCCGAGCTGGTATGTCTGGGAGAGCTGCTGATCGATTTCACCCCGGCGGGGACTTCCCCCGGAGGCATGACCCTGTATGAACGGAATCCGGGAGGCGCGCCGGCCAACGTCGCCGTGGCCGCCGTCCGGCTGGGTCTGTCCGCCGCCTTCACGGGCAAGGTGGGAGCGGACCTCCACGGCCGCTTCCTGAAGGGCGTACTGGAGCGGGAGGGGGTGGACTGCCGCGGTCTCATCCTGGATCCGGAGAGCCCCACCACCCTGGCCTTCGTAGAGCTGCTCCCCGGGGGCGAGCGGGACTTCGCCTTTCACCGCAAAGGCTGCGGGGACACCCGCCTCCGCCCGGAAGAATTGCCGGAAGAGCTGATCCGGGGAGCAAAGGTGCTGCATATCGGCACCCTTTCCCTGACGGACGAACCCGCCTGCGCCGCGACCCTGCGGGCTCTCGGGCTGGCAAAAGAGGCGGGAGCGGCGGTCTCCTGCGACGTGAATTACCGGGCGCCCCTCTGGGAGGCGGAGGGGGAGTTCCGGGCTGCCTGCGCCGAGCTCCTTCCCCATGTGGACTGGCTGAAGGTCTCGGAGGCGGAAGCGGCCCTCCTCACCGGGGAAACGGACCCGGCCGCGGCGGCGGAAGCGCTGCGGCAGCGGTATCCCCTCAAACACCTGGCGGTGACCCTGGGGGAAAAGGGGGCGATCCTGGACGGGGTCTTCCTCCCTGCCTTTCCCGCAAAGGCGGTGGATTCCACCGGGGCGGGGGACAGCTTCTGGGGGGCGTACCTGTTCGCCCTGCTCCGGGGCCTGCCGGAGCCCGGGCGCTTTGCCTGCGCCGCCGCGGCCTGCTGCGTGGAAAAACGGGGTGCCATCCCCGCCATGCCGGACCGGGGGGCGGCGGAAGCGCGGCTTTCGGCTTTACGCTGATACACGGATATGCTATACTGAACAAAATATCATAAACACGATGAAGGGAGAATCGAATCCAGATGAAAACGGCGAAAACCTTTGTGAAGCTCACCTCCTGCCCCTTTGCCCGGAGGGACTCCTTCCTGGCCTTTTTCAACGATCCCGGCGGCAGCGAGATCTTCGGCGCAGCCTCCCTGTGGCTCTCCAATACCCGGGGCGGCTCCACCATCGGAGCGGTGACGAACCGGCAGATCAAGCTGGAGATCCAGCAGAACGGCAGAGCCATCGCCAGCGTCAATTCCACCACCCCCTACGAGGTGATCCAGGAGTCGGATCACGGCCAGGTGCGGTACTGCATCGGCGGCCGGAACTTTGTCCGCTGTCTGGGCACCGGTCTCCAGGGCAGCAGCCTGGTGATGCGGCCCTCCGCCCCCCGGGGCTTCCTGGCGGGAGCCAGCTTCTATGATCTGATGGACGGCACCTGGCAGCTGGGCTTCGGGGAGAGCCGCATGCGCCTCATCCCCATCACCGGCAAGCTCACCCAGGAGGGGATGCAGTTCCGCATGACCCCCGGCGAGGACGGGGTCATCGAGCTGGTATTCGAGGAATACACCCTAGATCCCGTTCCCGGGGACATCCACAGCTTCCCGGATTACGAGGCCTGCCTGGCGGACGTGAAGAAGGATTTCGATGCCTACGCCGCCGCGGTGATGCCGGAGCTGCCCGCCCCCTATGAGGACATGCGCCTCCAGGCCCTGTGGACCACCTGGAGCCACACCAACGACGCCCACGAGGACGACCTGTTCTGCCACACCGTGGTGAAGATGATGCGGGGCGTCTTTGAGCACATCTCCGGCTGGCAGCAGGCCATGCAGGCCATCTGCCTGAGCAAGGACATCAAGCTGGCCTGGAGCATCCTGGCCTCCTGCTTCGACTATCAGGACGTGAACGGCCGCATCGCGGATATCTACGATAACCAGACCCTGCCCAAGGATACCATGAAGCCCCCCTTCCAGGGCGTCGCCCTCAAATGGCTCATGAAGAACCGGGATCTCAGCGGGATCCCGGCGGAAGAGAAGAAAAAGCTGTATAACGGGCTGAAGAAATGGACGGAGTTCTTCCTCCTGTGCCGGGACCTGGACCACGACGGCATCTGGGAGAACCGGAAGGCCGGGGAGACCGGCTGGGAGGACGGCCCCTATTTCTACGTGGGCTTCCCGCTGGCCAGCCCGGACATGAACGCCTATCTGGAGATCTGCATGGAGGCCCTGGCCGCCTTCGGCAAGGAGCTGGGCGAGCCCGACGCGGATTCCTGGCAGAAGCGGGCGGACGAGCTGCTGGATAAGATCGTCAAGACCTTCTGGGACGGGGAGCGGTGGTTCGCCTTCAACGCCACCACCAAAAAGGCCGCCAAGAGCGACAGCCTGCCTCTGTACGCCGCGCTGATCCTGGGGGACCGGCTGCCCAAGGACATTGCGGAAAAGAGCATCGAATACATCTTCCGGGAAGGCACCTTCGAGACCCCCTTCGGTCTGGCCACCGAGAGCCTCACCAGTCCCCTGTACCGGGGCGGCTGGTGCCAGGGCAGCGTGGTCACCCCCGTCCACATCATCTTCCCCCTGGCCTTCGAGGCCCTGGGCCGGATGGATCTGGCGAAGCGGATCGCCAGGGAATACTGCGACCTGCTGAAGAGCACCGGCTTCTATCATTTCCACAACGCCATCTCCGGAGAGCCCAGCATCGGCTCCGCCATGGGGGTGGAGAAGACCCTGTTCTGGAGCGCCTGGACCTCCTCCTGCTACCTGTTCCTAGCGGACCGGTATCTGCGGGACTGAGTCTTCTTGACGAAAACAGAAGAATCATGCATAATGGGCGTGCTGCGTCAGCGGCACGCCTGTTTTTCCAAGAAAATATACTGCTGCCGAAACGGCAGAACGGAGGATACGTCCATGAGCCTGGAGGTACGGAATCTCACCAAACATTACGGAGACAAACTGGTGCTGGATCACCTGAGCTTTTCCATGCCGGGACCGGGGGTCTACGCCCTCCTGGGCACCAACGGGGCGGGAAAGACCACCGCCATCCGCATGATGCTGGGGATGCTGGCCCGGGACGAGGGGGAAGCCCTGTGGAACGGACAGCCCCTGAAGCCGGAGACCTGCAACGTGGGCTACCTGGCGGAGGAGCGGGGGCTGTATCCCAAGTACCGGCTCCTGGACCAGCTGCTGTATTTCGCCGCCCTCCGGGGGGTGAACAAGACCGACGCCATGACCCGCATCCGGTACTGGTCCCGCCGACTGGAGACGGACGAATATCTGTTCCCCACCCGCAGAGGTCCCCGGGGCAGCCAGACGACGGCCCCCTCCCTGAAGGCGGACCAGCTGAGCAAGGGCAACCAGCAGAAGATCCAGCTGATGCTGGCCCTCCTGCCGGATCCGGAGCTGCTGATCCTGGACGAGCCCCTTTCCGGCCTGGACCCGGTGAATACGGACCTGTTCAAATCCATCCTCCGGGAGGAGATCGGCAAGGGAAAATACATGATCCTTTCCAGCCATCAGATGCCCACGGTGGAGGAGTTCTGCACGGATATCACCATCCTGGACCGGAGCAAGACCATCCTCCAGGGAAATCTGAACGAGATCAAAAAGAGCTACGGGCGGGTGAATCTCCGGCTGAAGACCGAGGAGGACGCGGAGGCGCAGATCCGGGCGGCGGGCATCGAGCCCTTCTCCGAGAAGCCCCTGGAATATGAGCTGCGGGTCACCGGGGACCGGCAGGCCAACGAGCTGCTCCGGCGGCTGGCGGAGGCGGGGATCAGCGTGGTGACCTTCGACCTGCGGGAGCCCAGCCTGCACGAGATCTTTGTGGAAAAGGTGGGGAAAGCCGATGCTGCCGAATAAGGAGGAATACGGGGGGATCAAACAGGTCTTCACCTTCTCCCTGCAGCAGTATTTCAAGCAGAAGGCCACCTTTGTCATGCTCCTGATCATGCTGCTGTGCTCCGTGGGGAGCGTGTTCATCATGTCCGCCTCCATGAAGCGGGGACAGAACGCGAACCGGGACGGAGAGGTCCTGTATATCCTGAACGAAAGCCCCTATGCCCTGGACCCGGCGGAGCTGCCGGACTACCTGATCCCGGAGACCGTGGAAGGCTCCGGGGAGGACTGGCTCGACCGGCTGAACGGGGAGAACAAGAACGTCCTCCTGTGGATCGAACCGGCTCAGGAGGGAGGCTGGCGGATCCGGGCCTGCACCGGGGAGGACAGCAAGGTGAGCGGAACGGAGGCGGCAAGGATCGCTTCCTTCGGCCGCTCCGCTTTCCGCAGCGCCAGGCTGGCGGCCGCCGGGGCGGATGAGGAACAGCAGGCCGCCGCCTTTGCCGGATATTCGGCGGAGGCCGTGACCCAGAAGGAGTTCCTCGCACCCCAGGATGAGGGCGGCGAGCCCTTCGACCAGGGCCGCTTCCTCATCGGCTTCGTATACGCCATCGTCGCCTTCATGCTGGTGAGCATGTCCGTCTCCTATGTGGTGCGGGCGGTGGCGGAGGAAAAGAGCTCCAAGCTCATCGACCAGCTCATGGTCTCCGTCCGGCCCCTGGCCCTGATCTGGGGCAAGATCCTGGCGGCCATGTGCGTGGTGCTGGCGGGCATCCTGGTCATCGCCCTGGGCATGGCCGTGACCCGTACGATCCTGGGGGTGGAATCCCTGCCCGGAGGCGTGTCCATCGGCGCGGTCCTGGCGGGGCTGGGGGCGAAGGATCTGCTCTGCATCCTCCTGTCCCTGCTCCTGGGGTATCTGTGCTTCTCCCTGCTGGGGGGCATCGCCGGTTCCTGCAGCGCCGGCGAGGAGGGAACGGAGACCGCCGCCACGGCGGCCACTTTGCTGAGTCTGGTGGGATATCTGATCGGCATCTTCACCTCCTTTTCCGGGAACCGGGTCCTGCAGACCGTCGTTTCCCTTGTGCCGATGATCTCCGCCTTCACCGCCCCGGCCCGGTATATCAGCGGGGACATCTCCTTCTGGGTCCTGCTCCTGAGCTGGGTCATCCAGGCGGCGACGGTCCTGCTGCTCGGCCGCTTCTGCGCCGCCGTATACGGCGCGCTGCTGATCCACCGGGGTGAGAAGATCAAGCTGAAACAGCTCCTGGCGATCTTCCGGGAGCAGAAGGGGGTGCGGGCATGAGAAAAGGGTTCCTCAACGGCTGGGAAAAGGTGTTCCGCTTCTCCCTGGCCCGGACCGTATCCGGAAAGGGCTGGAAGCTTCTCACCCTGATCCCGGCGCTGATCCTGCTGGTGTGCATCCCGGCCCTGTTCCTGCTGCTGCAGGACAAGGGAGAAGAGGAGGAAGTCTGGGACCGGACCTCCCTGCGGGTGGTGTACGTGGCGGACGAGACCCCGGGGGAACTGGACTTCGGCCTGCTGAACACCCTGGGGGATCCCCTGTATTCCCAGCTGGATTACGTTCTCTGCACCGGCGCGGAGGACGCGCTGGCCCGGGCGGCGGCGGAGCCGGACAGCCTGGTCCTCTCCCTGCGTCGGGAGGGGGACGGCTACCGCCTTCAGACGGTGCTGCCGGAACTGAGCGCCCTGGATATGCAGGAAGCGCAGCACTACGCGGATTTCCTGAACGGCTATTTCGGCACGATCCTGCCCCTGAAATCCGGCCTGACGCCGGAGCAGCTGGCGGAGATCATGGAGCCGGTGTATTCCTCCGCGGCCCAGGCCCGGGAGATCCTCTCCGGGGAGGAGAGCGACGACGGCACCGGGGAGATCCGGGAGCTGCTGGGCACCTTCCTGCCCTATCTGAACGTGATGGTGCTGTACTTCCTGGTGCTGTTCTACGGGCAGGGCGTAGCCTCCTCCGTGGTGCTGGAAAAGCAGTCCAAGCTCATGGACACCTTCCTCCTCTCCGTTCGGCCCGAAGCCATGGTCCTGGGGAAGCTCCTGGCGGGAGTCCTGGCGGGGATGATCCAGGTCCTGGCCTGGATCGTCGGGGCTGCGGGAGGGCTGCTCCTGGGGTCCGAGCTGGTGCGCGTCCTGTATCCCGCGGCCCAGATGGGCTTCCTCCAGATCCTGCGTCTGCTGGGTTCCCTGGGACTCTTTGCCCCGGGGCCCTCCATCCTGGCGCTGCTGCTGATCGCAGGCGGCTTCCTGCTGTACTGCTCCCTGGCCGCCGTGGGCGGCGCCCTGGCGGGGAAGCAGGCGGACCTGGGCAGCACCAACTCCCTGTTCACCATGCTGCTGGTGGCCAGCTTCCTCATCAGCATCCTGGGAAAGGGCAGCAGCTCCGGCCAGCTCATCTCCGACGCCTCATGGATGAATTACGTGCCCTTCACCGCCGTGCTCACCCTGCCCTCCCGCCTGGTTCTGGGGGAGGCGAGCCCATTAACAGGGATCGTTTCCCTGGTAATCGTGCTTCTGTTCGCCCTGGCCATCGCCGTGCTGGCGGGCAGACTATACACCCTCCTGGCCTTCCGGAAGGGAGATCCTCCCAAGATCAAGGACATCCCCGCCCTGCTCCGGGGAAAATAACGCAGACGATCCCGGCCCCGGGCACACCGGGGCCGGGAAAACCCCAAATTCCCCCCTTGACAAACCCGGGGAGATGGGATATACTCACTAAGCTTTGACCGATGAGGACAGTTAGCTCAGCTGGTAGAGCTTCCGCTTGACGTGCGGAAGGTCAGGGGTGCGAGTCCCTTACTGTCCACCACGAAAAAGGACGCCGAAAGGCGTCCTTTTTTGTGGTGGACAAACCAGGGGAGGGACTCGAAACGAGCTCCGGAGGCCGCAAGCGTCAGCGCGACGGGCTTCGGGAGCGATGTGCCGGGGGCACGTCGCGATAGCGAGAAGAGAGTCCCTTACTGTCCACCACGAAAGAAAGCTCTTTTGCCTGCCATGGCAAGAGAGCTTTCTTGTTGTTTTGCGCGCTGTTCCAGAATTTGTCAGGACTTTTGGCTTGTTTCCTTCTGTAAGCCGCCGCTTTCCAGGAGGCGCAGCAGGGTTCCCGCATAGACGGGGTCGAACTGTTTCCCCATGCCCTCGGTCAGCTCGCGGTACACGTTTTGCATCGTGAGCGGGTTGCGGTAGCTTCTCTTGGAGGTCATGGCGTCGTAGGCGTCCGCCACTGCGATGATCCGCGCGATCTCCGGAATGTCCTCGCCGGACAGCCCCTCCGGATATCCTTTTCCGTCGAATCGCTCATGGTGGTAGTGGGCGCCGACGCTGAGGGATGGGGACAGCTGGATGCTGGAAAGGATCTGATAGCCCAGGATCGGGTGCTGCTTGATCTGCTCAAATTCCTCGTCGGTCAGTTTGCCGACCTTGTTGATGATCTCGTCGCGGATGCCGATTTTTCCCACGTCATGCAGGAGCGCCGCAAAATAAACCTCATTGCAGACCTTCTCCGAAAGGCCTGCCTCGTTTGCGATCTGCCTGGAAATGGTGGCGACCCTGGCGGAATGCCCCCGGGTGTACTTGTCCTTGGCGTCGATGGCGTTGGCCAGCGCCTCTGTGGTCTGGACAAACAAGGCGGCCTCTTTCTTCTGCCCCTCCTTGTAGAATTCCAGCTCCCGGAGCATGGCGTTCTCTGCGGTCTTGCTCAGCTCCTTCAGCGCATAGAAATAGAACACGATGACCACGATCACCATGGTCATGTTGGTCAGCGACAGTCCGTAGTGGAAAAACTGAACGATGGAAGCGGCCGTGGGCAGGGCGATGCTCAGCGCCAGCGCCAGGACCAGGTGGCGGTTCAGCCGCTTTCGGTATTGGAGAATGACCGATTCCTGCATCAGCACGATCAGGACCGGCACGACATAACTCAGGGCGTTTCCCGGCGCCCGGTGGTAGTAGTTCTGCGCGTCGATCGTATAGTACAGGCCTGTGAACTGAGAAACGATGATGAGGATAGAACCGGCTACGAATAGGATATCACAGATCAGAAAGCGCCTCAGGGATGCCTGGAGATGGCCGTCGTTTTGATACAGGTCCTTCAGATACCGGGTCACCAGGAACGGGATGAAGAGCACCAGAAAATAGACCAGACCGTTGGAGAGCCTGACCGCAATAAAGCCCAGTTCACTTGGGTCTCCCCGGTAGAGATAGGAGGCCCGGTCCAGAAGGAGGAGCAGCATGGAGGATAATTCCATGAGCGTCAAGATGCGTTTCCTTCCGCCGGAAAGCGAGTTGGTGATCAGGGTCAAAAAGGACAGAATGCCGCAGATGCCGCTCATAAACAGCATGATGCTGAGCTGGTGCGCTCTGATCCACTCCATGAAAACGCCTCCCCGTCTGCCGAGTTCGGTGCCGGTCACTTCGACACTTTATCACATCACACCGCCTCCCGCAAGACGAAAGATTTCCGGAGCCGGGATTGCGGAGAAAAACGAAGGGAGAACGCATGCAGACGCTCTCCCTGATCTTTCAGCGGAAGCTACTCCTTGAACACGTCCCCCAGATGGTAGGCGGGGACCTGGGTCTGTTTATTGTAGATGGCGTTTCCCACGTTGCGGCTGAACACCTTCATGAAGAGCTCGTCCGGCTCCTCGTCGGGGATGGCCCGGGTGACGGCGTCGGCGTGCTCCTGCCAGCCGCGGCGCCACTCCGCGTGGGTGAGGATGAAGAGGTCCCCCCGCATGATGCCCCGGAGGACCCGCTCTCCCGCCTCGTCCGGGTCCCGCTCCATTTTGGACATGTCCACCTTGCTCCGGTCGATCTGGGGGGCGTTGGGGTCCGGCGTGGGGCCCTTCTTCACAAAGGGGGCCCCCAGGTGCTTTACCCGGATCTCGTTGGTGGTGGTGTTCAGGTTCGTGCGGAAGGGGCCGGGGCAGAAGACGCTGGCCCCCACGTTGGTGCCCTGCAGGTCGATGGCCAGGGTCTCCATGGTGGCCATCACCGCCCGCTTGGTGGCATTGTAGAGCACCATGCCTCCCAGGGGGATGAGCCCGTTTTTGGAGGCGGTGGAGACCACCCACCCCTCCTCCCCGTGCCTGAGGATGCGGGGCAGGATCGTCTTGATCCCGTTGAGGACGGACTTGTAGTTGATCTCCAGAGCAAAGTCCATGTCCTCATAGCTGGCCTCCCAGATGGGCCCCTCCATGAGGCCGATGCCCGCGTTGTTCACCAGGATGTGGATCTTGCCGAAAACGGCCTCCGCCTCGTCCGCCGCCCGGACGAAGGCTTCCCGGTCCATCACGTCCAGCAGGATCCCGTGGGCGGGCCAGCCGTTTTCCTGAAAAAGGGGCAACGCGCCGTCAATGGCCTCCTGGCGAAAATCGGCAATGACGATGTTCATCCCCGCCCGGGCAAACGCTTTGGCGATGCCCAGGCCAAGGCCGCTGGCCCCGCCGGTGATAAATGCGGTCTTTCCCTTAAAACCCTTCATAAGCTCCTCCCGTTTCCGACGTATTTTACAGAATTATATAACAGATATTGCGAAATTGCGATACCCGCGTGCAAAAAAGCGAGGGCAGCCGAATGGCTGCCCTCGCTTCAGGGTCAGGTTCGATCAATACATGCCCATGTCGCCGCCGGCGGGAGCCGCGGGAGCCGCGGGAGGCTCGGGCTTATCGGCCACAAGGGCCTCGGTAGTCAGCAGCATGGCGGACACGGAAGCCGCGTTCTCCAGCGCGCTGCGGCAAACCTTGGCGGGGTCAACGATGCCGGCGTTGATCATGTCGCCGTAGGTCTCGTTGGCAGCGTCGAAGCCGTAGTTCACGTTGCGGTTGGCCTTGACCTTCTCCAGGATCACGCTTCCCTCCAGGCCCGCGTTGGCCGCGATCTGACGGATGGGGGCGTTGAGGGCCTTGGCAATGATGGAAGCGCCGGTCTTCTCGTCGCCGGAGAGAGATCCGAGCATCTTCTCGACCGCCTTGCCGGCATTCACGTAGATGCTGCCGCCGCCGGCCACGATGCCTTCTTCCACAGCGGCGCGGGTGGCGTTGAGGGCGTCCTCCACGCGCAGCTTCTTTTCCTTCATCTCCGCCTCGGTAGCGGCGCCGACTTTGATGACGGCCACGCCGCCGCTCATCTTCGCCAGCCGCTCCTGCAGCTTCTCACGGTCGTAATCGGAGGTGGTGATTTCGATCTGGGCGGCGATCTGCTTGATGCGGCCCTTGATGTCTTCGCTCTTGCCGGCGCCGTCCACGATGACGGTGTTCTCCTTGGTGACCTTCACCTGGCGGGCGGAACCCAGGACCTCCACGCCCACTTCCTTCAGCTCGATGCCCACGTCAGAGGACACGACCTGAGCGCCGGTCATGGTGGCGATATCGATCAGCATCTCCTTGCGGCGGTCGCCGAAGCCGGGGGCCTTGACGCAGACGCAGGTGAAGGTGCCGCGCA
>JAEEGK010008334.1_pt1 | contig 24472 bp, 26 predicted proteins | sample 8958771 | NCBI WGS metagenome assembly JAEEGK01 (sample SAMN16246547, study PRJNA631951) | gut metagenome | biome: gut microbiome; feature: rumen; material: SC-attached | host: Bos | place: Iran: Karaj | collected 2018-10
AGAAGATGTCAACTGTAGTAGTAAAAGAGTGTACCACAAGTCATTATGAAATATACGGGGCATTCTGACTATAAGGCGATGAAGCCATACATTGAAGTTGCGGAAAGGACAAAGGATGACGCAATGAAGACCTTCTCCAATTATCTCAAATAGATTGCGTTATGAATATCCTTCTCATTATCGTTTACTTGCTATCTGCGGCTCTTCTTGTGTGGTTCGTCTATTGGTCGTTCAAGAATCCGGATCACTTCCTTCTCCTGGACAACAAATACAGGATGATGGTGAAGATACGCGAATGCTATCTGAAGGGGCTGAAAGCTCAGCCTCAGGACAGCGAAGAGTATTTCCAGAGAAAGGCGGCAAAGATTATTGAAGATTACGAGCCCGTTTTCGGCCCACTTGAAAGGAAGAAGGACCTCAAATTCCAAAAGGAAACCGTCTCTCAGATGCTTTCCAGACCGGAATACTATAAGTTCTATTTCACGCAAGGACAATCTAGTCTGCAATGGTTCAGTCAGATGCACAAGGACTATCGTTCCGGACAGTACTTGACATATCCATACGACCGGGCAAGTCGGCTAATAGACATTCTTCCGGAAAAGTTATCGAGAAACAAAATGCTAGTCGGAGGCTTACTCAAATTAATCGATGCCGGTTGGTTGGATGAAAACGTCAAACCGATGCCGAAAATCAAGAAGCAACATCTAGCCCTAGCTATATCCATCCTGTGCGATCATGCTGGAGTAAAGAATTATGATGACTTCTTCGGTTCGTATATGGGGATTAAACCTTCAACAATGAGGTCCAACAAGCGGCATGCGCTGGAAAGCAAAAATGGCGGAGACATACAGCTTGAAATAGAGGGTCTCTTTGGAATCCCTCATACTAAAGAAAGCGATTAAAAAGGGAGGGAAGGCGATGGATGGAAGGGCACACGAGAAGGCTTGATTTTTGCTGTTGATATCGCCCGGTTTCAACATTGATGAAGAATGACCCTCCGGGACCGCATATCACTCACTTGGCGCTATGGGAAAGGCATATTCCTAATTGGCGCAGTGTATAATCTGGTGTGCGCAAGTTTCCAAACCTTAGGATTCTCCTACACATTCATGGTGGATTCTTTTATCCTGAAAGTGGCCCTTCTGGCCATTACCATGTACCTGGTGAAACAGTTCCGTGACCGGGACGCCATCTTCTTCTACATCAACCTGGGCCTTTCACGCAGGAAACTGCTCATCAGTGTCATTCTGATAGATTTTCTCTCACTTGCCGTTCTCATGGCCATTGTGTATCTGATCTATGGATAAGCACAAACTCATAGTGGATAGTGTGGTGGTCCGTTTCGGTCATAAGACGGTCCTGAGCGGTGGTTATATCACCTCAGAGACTGGAATGGTAACTGGACTACTTGGTCGTAACGGTGCCGGCAAGTCTTGTATGTTCCGTGCCCTCATGGGCGGCCTCCGGGTAGAGAACGTGATGGTGAGCATTGATGAAAGTCCTATCGACAGGCAGACCATCGGCCAACATATCAAGTATCTGCCGCAAGGACGTCTGATTCCTGAAGGGATGCAACTACACAGAGCCTTCGACCTGTATGACGTGAACTACTGGACATTTGTCAATAGAGTGCCGAGGTTTTCCCGCCATTACGATTCTCCTATCTATGAGCTCTCCGGCGGCGAAGCACGCTTGGCCGAATTGTATCTGGTACTGTTGAGCGATGCGCCTTTCTACATCCTGGACGAACCGTTTACTCAGGTTGATCCTGTGAACATTGATGAGGTAAAGGCGCTGATCCGGGAGCGCAGCAAGGATCACGGCGTAATCGTCACCGACCATAACTATGACGCCATCTCCTCCGTGGCGGGCAATCTTTTCGTGATTGCAGACGGTTACACTAGTCCTGTTCGGAGCCGGGATGATTTAGTTCGGCATGGGTATCTGAGGGCAGAGGATTAAGCCGTCTATAAAAAAGTCAAAATATCTACTTGACTTTTCACGTTTTTTGCGTCTATGTCTGTGAAGTATGGATAAAACGCTTGAAATAGAACTCACAGAGATTAGGCCCAAGGTCCTGGCGACGGCACTGAAATTCTTCCGTGCATCCCGGCTGGACGGTGATCCGGAGGATGTGGTGCAGGATGTGCTGCTGAGGCTTTGGGTGGCAAGACGTGACGGCGAAAAGATTTGCAGTGCCGAGGCCTGGGCTGTATCTACTACCAAGAACAGTTGCATTTCGCTTTGGCGCAAGAAAGGCCCCGTGAGAAGCGGGGTGTATCCTGAATGGTTGTCGGACGGTAATGACGCTTCTTCGCTGATAGAACAATCGGAGGCCGAAAAGATGGCTGACAAAGCGTTGGAGCGACTTCCTGCAGGTACAAGGCGATTGCTCCAATTGAGAGCCACCGGGCTCTCCCTGGATGAGATTGCCGCCATAACCGGAAGGACGAAAGGCGGGGTGAAGAGTTCCATATCGGCCGCGCGACAAGAATTGATGAAAACCTTTAACACGAAGTAATACAATGGACCGGAAAGACTTGATAAGATTGTATCTGGACGCAGAAACGACCTGCGAACAGGAACAGGAGCTTGCCGCCTCCTTTGCCACTACGCCTCCTGCCGATGAGGAAGAGATGGCGGTATATAAGATGATGCAGGCTGTCAAGCCCATCGAACTCCCTGAACTGCCGGAAGCCGGCGATGAGTATGACCGGATGGTCAGACCTTCAAGGGTGCGGCCTTTCTATACCTGGGGCCTTTCCTTGGCCGGTGTTGCTGCTGCCATTGCTGCCGTGGTCTTGTTTACGGGCAAGCCTAAACAACCCGGCGTGCCGGCTACGCCTCAGAATGACTACACTGAGCTGATTCAGCAGATAGCTTTTTTATCCAACTTCAACCCGGCGGAAGCCGAGAACCTGGAATTCAAGCCCGTTGGGGACGGGTTTGTGATGACCGCCCATTTCCCCGATGGGCAGACTGCCTCGTACATCCTCACACCGCTGGATGGGGGCAAATCCTTTAATCTCGTTGCATTGAACAAATAAGAAGATCACCCATGAAAAAGATAATACTTCTTTCCATTTTCCTGCTGATAGGAGCATGGACGCTGTCTGCCCAGCAGACCATTTATATCATCGACAATGAGACCGTGGAGAATTTCGACGGTTCCCAGCTCAAGGACAGGACCATCCGGGACTACAAGATTACAACGAAGGGTTCCGGGCGCAATGCCATTACGGTTCACGCTATTACGACGTCACCCTCGGTGTATTCTGTCACGGGGTCATTCACTCCCTTGAAGCCTTTGACTCCCATTGATTCGTCTATTGTCATCAAGCCCACACACCGTAAGATTATCTATGTCATCGACGGCGTGCCACATGAAGATGCTGCGGCTTTCAACTCCATTTCTCCTTTCGATATTGAAAACATTACCGTGGTAAAGGATGGCTCCACGGAGCAGAAGAAATATGGTGAGAACGTGGTCGTCATGAATATTACCACAAAAAAGGATAAGACAGACTGGGCGGAGATGCTCAAGACGCTTCCCGGCGTAAAGGTCGATGAAGACGGAAAAATCACCGTCAACGGACGGCCGGTCACTACAATCACGATAAACGGCCGAGCATATTCCATAGATTCGAAATAAAGTAATCCCCTTAAAATAAGATTGTTATGATGATGAGAAGATTCTTGTCAGCCCTCACTATGTCCTTGTGTCTCGGTATGACTGCTCATGCACAGGTGTACATTTTCAATGAAAACATGCTCAAAGAACGTATGAGCGAAATCAAAACCACGGTTCTGGATTCACTGACCAATGAACCGGTGTCATACGCCTCGGTCTATGTCGTCCCATCAAAGGACACCACGATCACGAATTTCACGCTGACGGATGTCAATGGAGAAGCCAAGCTGGACGAAGTCCCTTTCGGCAATTATGCTTTCCACGTGGAGATGATGGGGTACAAGCCAGTTGTGATAGAGCGCTTCTTCCGTGAGGAAAAGGTGGATCTGGGCACCATCCGGCTGCAGGTGGACGAACAGTTCCTGCAGGCTGCGGTGGTCTCCGATGTGGGCAATCCAATCGTCATCAAAAAAGATACTGTCGAATTCAACGCTTCTTCCTTCCGGGTCGGAGCCAATGCGATGCTGAAGGATCTGCTCCAGCGTATGCCTGGTATGGAAATCACTGACGACGGGAAGGTGAAGTTCAATGGCGAGGAAATCGACAAACTCACCGTGGGCGGACGCACCTTCTTTTTCGGTGACCAGAGCACGGCGCTGAATAACCTGCCTGCCGCAGTGGTGGACAAGATCCGTGTTATCGACCGGGAAAGCGAGCAGACCCGCGCTTCGGGCATCCAGGACGGAAGCCGGGAGAAGGTGCTGGACGTCGGCCTCAAAAAGGAATACGAGAAAGGATGGTTCGGCAATGTGGGCGTCAAGGGTGGCACCACGATTGGCGGGCAGGACGGTGACAATCCTCTCCAGGATGACCGTGGACTGCTCTGGGGCGGGAATGCTCTTGTGTCGGCTTATACGGAGAAGGATCAGTTGACAGTGATTGCCAATGGGCAGAATGTGGATGATTCGAATGTCGTCGTAATCATCTCTGACGATGAGGGGCAACGTTCATCCCTGGACCAGGGACTCTCAACGGCCGCTCAGTTGGGTGTGAATTACAACACGTCCCGCATCAAGGATGTCGAGACAACAGTCAGTGCGAACTACAAATACACCGACACGGATTCCGGTTCCCAGACGGAAAGGACTACTTTCCAGGATGATGGCAATCTGAACTCATCTACAGAGAACAGCGGCAAGCAGTTTGCCAACGCCCTCAATACCAACGTAGAATTCAAGAAGGAGAAAGGAAAGGTGTGGTTCCATTTCACCCCCTCCTTCCGCTTTAACAAGATTGACGAGACGGGAACTGGGTCCTCGGAGACTTACAGGACTGGAACATTCGTGAACAGTTCGGATAATACTTCCCACAGATTGTCCTCGAGCAATAATACCGGGCTTAGAGCCGATGTTACTTTCCGGGAGTTGGGTGGAAAGAAGAACAGGAACCTGCGCTTTGATTTCAATGGCAACTATGGCGTTACTGATGAGGAGAGCAATGAATCGTCCGTCCTGAAAACGGCAGGAGGAGTGAACTCGTACGCTATGCGTTATCTTTTGGACAGCCAGTCGTATGGTTTTGGCGGATCTGCTCAATATACGGAACCCATCGGCGATAAATGGACGCTTTCAGCCTCGGCTGAGCTGGATTGGGCGAAGTATAATAAAAACCGTGATGCTTTTGACGCTGACGGTAAAAACGATTACTACAGTTCCGTGAGCAATAACCATTACTTGACTCAGCTGTATGGCGTGACTGCCCAGTACAAGTTTGGCGAGGACAGTTGGTTTACACTCGGCGGCAGGGTCTCGGGTATCCTGAACGAGACATACTCCAAGAGTTTCGGCATAGAGGATTATACCGGAAAGGGCCAATGGGATTGGTTTGTCACGCCAAATATGCGTTTCCAATACAGCAAAGGCAACGACCGTATTTCGCTCTATGCCTCCGGATATGGACGACGCCCCAATTCTTCCCGGATGCTGCCGGTACTGGACATCAGCGATCCTTCACGGCTTAGCCTTGGCAACGTGTACCTGAAGCCGTATACGACGACGAATTTCGGAGGCAACTGGAAGCGGGACAATAAGAAGAGGTTTTCCACGCTGATGGTCTATGTGGATGGCACGCTAAATACCTCTCCCATCAGTTTTGCCCGCTGGTACGATACGGATGGCATCCTTTATTCCATCCCGGTCAATTCCCAAAAGCCGAGTGTGACAGCCAGCCTTACGGCGAATTATACCACGCCACTGGATGCAAAGAAGAATTGGTCCCTCACTTTGAACGGTGTTATGGCGTACACTTCTTCCGTCAGCTACCAGGCTAAAACGACGCTGCCGGGGCTGGACAAGGACGCCTTTGATTATTCGGCATTCATGGCTGACTTCTGGGGGAATGCGGACGGAGACCGCTTCTATGGCGGGCTTAGCGGCTTCGGGGAGAGCAGGACTCGTTCCTTCAATCCATACGCGGGATTCACCGTAAAGTATAATCAGGACCATTATTTCATCAGCCTGGAGGCCAACACGCAGGGACGCATCGCCCGATATTCGCTTGACCCCAGCATCAATATGAATACCTTGGATACGAAAATCACTGCCCGTGGCTCCTATACCACCAAGCATGAGTTTGAGTTCAATACCGACATCAGTTATGTTTTCTACAAGGGGTATGCAGCCGGATACGGAGATCCTGAATGGAGGTGGTATGCCTCGGTTTCAAAGAATATCGGCGCGTTCAACCTAAGTGTCAAGGTTTACGACATCCTGAACCAGACTCGGAGACTCACGCACACGGTCACTGCCAACTATGAGGAAGATACCTATCGCCTGTGTATGGGCCGGTACATTCTCTTTGGGGTGAAGTGGAACTTCGGAAAGATGAATGCTGTACACAGTGCAAGGGCGCAGCAGGCAGCGTGGAATATGCTGTTCTAAGGTAGGCTTTCATAAGCACGGTTAAACATAAATACTTTCTATCCGGATACCAGGCGGGGCCTGGGAAGGTCCTGCCTGGTGGAAGGAGAAAAAAATGTTATCTTTGCAAGCAGTATTTCAGCCTTGTGTGTGTTTAATAAGAAAAAGAAAACGAAAGCAATGAAGGTTCTGAAAACAATGATTATTGCAGTTCTGCTGGTGGCATGGCTGTGCAGCTGTGAGAAACTTGATATGAGCAAACTGGAGGGTACCTGGTCTGAGCAGTATGATCCCACGGTCTTTGCGATGGACGGCTCCGTGGAATACACCTTTGACGAGAACAACCGCTATCAGATGCACGTTTATGACGCGCTGAGCGGCGAGTCTCACGACTACAGCGGCAGCTATGCCATAGACCTAATCAATAAGGGCACCATCACGATTAATCCACAGATGTCGGACTACAGCAACGTCACTTATACGTTAGTCAAGTTGACGTCCAAGGAGATGGTCTGGCAGAAGGAAGGGACGACGTACTCTGTTGGGACGTGGGGGTCAGATTATCGGCATTTTGTGAGGGTCAAGTAGATCCTTTGGCTTCGCCTCAGGATGACAGTCCGAGGGCTGACAAAAGAACTGCCGCTATCTCTGTGTGTTGAGGTGGCGGCAGTTATTCTCTGCTTTTATTCGCCCATAAGGCCTTTCTCAATCTCTTCCGGAGAAGGCAAGGCATTTTTCAAATCGTCCGGCAACTGCTGGCGGGCAAGCTCATATTCGGAGATGCCCATCGGGCGATTAATCGTCGACAAGGCGTACCTTGCCAGGACGGTATTCTTTTCCTTACAGATGAGCAGACCGATGGCCGGCTTTTCAATCTCCGTATTCATCAGGTCATCCACCATGGCGACATAACCGGCCAGCTGGCCAAGATCCGGAAAATCAAACTCGGTTATCTTGACCTCGATGACGCAATAACGATGCAACGGGATGATGTAGAACAGCAGGTCGATGAACTTTTCCTTCCCTCCGGCAACCAGCCGATACTCCTTGCCGACAAAACTAAAACCTTTGCCCAGTTCAATCAGAAAGTTCGTGATATGGTCAATCAGGGCGCTCTTCAACTCGGCCTCCTGGTACTTCTCTTTCCCGGGCAGAAATGAGAAATCATATGGACTTTTCAGGAGTTCCTGGGCAAGGTCGCTCTCCGGAGCCGGCAGAGTCAGGGCGAAATTGGTTTGAGCGGCACCTTGGCGTTCGTAGAGGTCAGAGGAAAGAAAGTTGAGAAGCACAGCTCTTCCCCAGTTATTCTCAAGAGATTTTCGAGCAAAGAAATATCCTTTGCGTGCATCACCTTTCACTTTGTCGATGATACACATATGGTGAGTCCACGGTATCTTGAAGATCATCTGGAAATCTTCAGCATCTTGCTGAAGAATTGGGACCTTGAAATCTTCAGCATCTTGCTGACGAATTTCAAGCAGCTGACTATAAAGAAGATAGAAGTAATGTGTATATCTAATAGTAGACTCGGACATCCCGCGAGTCAGCCCCAGCGTTTTTCTCAAATCCCTGCTGACATTCTCATAGAAGTGGCTGCCGTAGCGGTTCTCCAACTTCCGCCTCTCGATATCCTCTCCTACCGACCAGTAGAAGCGGAGCATTTCATCATTGACTTTAGTGGCCGCCTTGATCTGACTGGACCGATAACGTTGTGCCAGTTCTATAATCCAGGAAGCATACTCTTTATCAATTTTCATCAGTTGTTCCATAGCGAACGTTCTTTGGTTTACAAATGTAGTGATTTATTTCTGTTTATCCCGTGGCATTTCTGGCATTATTGGCATTTTGGGGAGGTGCCGAAAGTGCCAAAAGTGCCAATCGTGCCATAGGGGGTTATCGATAACGTTTCTCATAGAAGCCGTGAGTAATCTTCCGGAAAAGGCTGGTGGAGAGCCAGCGTTTGAAGGTTCTTTCGGGCATTCCGTAGCGCTCGGCAATCACCAGGCCGGTGCGGGTCTCAAAGCTCTGGGGCAGTTCGTCGTAGATGGTTTTCTGCATTCCGGGGAGTTCATCGACGGGAGAGCTGAGGAACTTGCGGTGGGCTTTGATGCCGCAGGCGATGAAGTAGTAGCTTAGAGCGATGGCGCCGCGCATACTGTCTTCGCTGATGTCCTGGAGCTTGGATTCCTTGCAGCCGAACTTGAGCACTTCCAGTACCAGGGAGAAGCGGCCGCAGTAGCGGTCCATCTTGGTGGCCAGGCCGGCAAAGCTGCTGCCGCCATTGTTCTTCTGGTTGCTGAGGTTGTCGAACCATTCCTTGTAGAGGGCCTTGGCTCCCGGGGAGAGCTTCACGACCTTGGGCGTTCCTTCAAACGGCAGCGAGAGGATCCGCTGGATAATCTTGGTCCAGTTAGCGGCAATGCGTTCGTCTATGTCCACATCGTTGAACTTGGGGTATGGAACTTTCTCCGGATAGGCAAAGAGCCACCGGTCCACAAAGCCGTTCTGGATCTTGCCTTTGGCGAAGCTGGAGAGGATTTCCGGCTGGATGCCGCCGAAGACGCCGATGCAGGTGTCATTAATCTTTACGGGGTCGGCGCCTACGCGGTTGACGGTGACGCCGCCTCCGGCAAAGAGCTGGGTCCACATCTGCTCGTCGGCCCCGCTGCGGTATTTGTTGAAGCTGTAGATGAAGCCGATGAGTTCGTCGAAGAAGACGATGAGGCCTCTGGGGTTGGCCTTGTGCTGGCGGACCAGGACTTCAGGGGTGAAGTCGCTGAGGATGTACTGCTGATACATAGGCATCTCCAGCTTGGGGTTGCGCTCCTTCAGGGGCTTGAGGAATTCTGCATCGTAGAGGGCCTTCTCGCTGACATAGCGCTCGTACTGCTCATCGTCTTTCTCCCTGATGGGCGCAAGGGCAAAGTCGAAGCAGCTGGTCTTGTTGGTGCCGCGGCCGCCTACGATGGCCAGGTACAGGAGGGGCTTTTCTTTCCAGCCCATCTGCATCTCCACAACGGCAGCGTTCCCACAGGAGAGGGCGGCGACGAAGAGCAGGCAGGGCGCAATGTAGTCAATGGGGAAATTCTGGTGCTTGTGGGTTTCCAGGATGATTTCCCGGACTTTCTTGGGGAATACCTCAACGGGGAATGGGATACACTCGTAGTGTGGAATGCTTTCCGGGATGACGCCGCGCTGGTGGCAGCGGTAGAAGAAGCTGCCGGGGCCGATGGCGCGGGTGTTTCTGGCCAGCTCGTCAAACTTCTTGTCGGTGGCGGCAGCATCGTATTTGCCGGAGAAGGCTGAGATGCGGTGGAAGGCGGCCCGGCCGGCGTCTCCGAGGCCGGAGAGGGACATCCCTAGGGTAAGCCATTCGTCGTAGTCATCGAGGGGTATTTTCTTGCGCTCCCACTCTTCTACATACATCTCCAGGCGTGTTTCGTCCGGGATGTCGTGGGTCTGGAAGTCTTCCTGCAGCTCTTCCGGATCATCTTCCGGGAGACAGTAGATGTCGCAGCTTTCGTTGAGGTAGGGATGCTCGTCGATGCTGATGAAGCGAAGGCGGGTTTCGTCGCTGCAGGCGCCGTCGACGGTGTAGCCGATGTCTTTCATTTCCCGGCTGAGGGCTTCGAAGTAGTGTTTGTGGTCCCGCCAGTCGTCGGTATCGACGGGGACGATGGCGAAGAGGCCTTCCCCGCTGACGCTGAGTCCGATATACCAGATGTAGGGCAACTGCGCGAGGTCCTGCTTGGCTCGGGTGACGTCTTCCAGGTTGTCGAAGTCCAGGACGATGAGGGAGTTGTAAGCCTCGATCTTATCTTCTTTGCGGACGCCGGCCATTCGGGTCTTTACCTGGCAGGATATGCATCCAGCAGGAAGGAGATTCCGTTTGAGGCGGGCACGTTCGGCCTTGTCGGCGGTTTGCCGGATCTGGCGGATTTCATCGGGGTACTGCAGTCCGAGTTCCAGGAAGGCGGAGAGCGTGAGGATTTGAATCTGGGAGGATTCTTTCTGGTAGGCCTGGCCGCGGAGCTCCAGCGGGAGCTCTCCTTTGCCAGGCGTGGTTGCACGGTGGAAGACGCATACCGGCGTCTCACCTACGGGCCTTTTGTCGGGCCCGATTTTGGTCAGATTTGCCATAATATACTCTTTTAAAGGAAGTTTGCGTTGAACTACAATTTCCCTTTATAGCGAGCATATTTGCCAATGGCTTTCTGTTCCTTAAGCTTTTTCAAATCGTTCAGACACACCATCCGCCGTCCGTCTTCCTTCTTGGAACGGATGTCGGGCAGCTTGAGCCTGTCATATAATGCGGTGGTCTTGATTCCGAGATATTCACAAGCTTCTCTTGCTGAAATATAAACCTCTTCCTCATCAGCCTTTGGTTTAGGAGCAACCTCTATCATCGCTTTCCGGACACTGTCGTATACGATGCCCTCCAGATAATCACCTATTGCGTCCAATACACTCATAGTTCTATCACTTTGAAATTAGACAATAGGGTTGTGCGCACTCCCTACCGGAATACCTTTCCGGCAATGCAAAGATGAAAGGGAAATTGCGGAATATCAATAGTTTTCGGATGTCGAGGATTGTCGGTAGATGTCGATGCACGGGATAAAAAAAGCCCTCGGGCGAGAGCTTTTACCGTTTCGGCGTGCCGATTTCCATCGACATATTTCCGCTATCCCTTTCGGGGGTATTTCGACAATAGGACGGCGAAGGGCGATTCCGGAAGGATCTTGTTCGCCTTGTACTTGGTGTAGTGGGCTTTTTCCGGCTGGCCGTATTTGCCTGTGAAGGAGAACAGCTTGTTCATCGTCTGGGCGCTGACTTTGAAATGCTGGCCGAAATAGGTGGCCTGCGTCAACGTCCCGTTCCAGGTTCCCTTGGGGCCTCCGGGGAGACCTTTTAGGAGGGCATCTTCCAGATCTTTGTCGGTCTTGCCGGTGAAGTAGTCCTGCAGATCTTCACAAAGGCCCTGGAGCGGGCTGAGTCGTGGTTTCTGGCCAGGCCGGACGCTCTGCTCATATTCGAAGGCGGGACGCAGCAGGCTGGTATATTTGCCCGCGAGGGTGGCGTATTCCCGTGAGGCCTCGTATTCGCCCAGGAGTTTCCAGGCCGATGGTTTGTCGGCGATGACGGCATCATCGAAGGCGGTGACGGTGCTGCAGAAGCGGCCGAAGCCGTCGGCGAAGCTGCGGAGCTCGCCCAGGCGGGCGCGGTTGTTCTCAATGGCTGACCACTGGTCGTTGATGAAAAAGACGCTTAACTGCAGGGAATCGTCCAGGGCGGCGTATTCTTTTTTCATCTTGAGGATGTCTTCGGGGATACCTGCGGCTTCCAGTCTGTTCATCTGCTCTCCGCGAAGGCTGCGGGTAATGCGATCAATACGCAGGATGGCGGAACCGAGCAGTTCCGCCACCGTCATTAGAGTTTGTCTTTCTGTTGTTTCCATATCAATCGAAGTAGTTGTACTTGTCGATAATCTTGTCCACAACTTCCAACTGGTCTGCTTTGATGTATTTTTTGAGCATGTTGGGCGAGGAGTGTCCGGTGATCTTCATGATGTCATAGACATCCATTCCGGAGAGGTACATCAGGGTTGCGCCGGTGCGCCTGGCCGTGTGCGAGTGAATGAGCTTATATTTCTTATATTTAACGGTGGTTTTCTTGCCGCCCTTGGTCTCGACCATTTCCACGATGTCGTCGATGCCTGCCCATTCGCCGATATCCTTGATGTAGCGATTGATGACCTGGTCGGCCAGGTGAGGCATCTGGTAGTCGTAGCGCTCGAGGATGGTCTTGAGCTCCGAGGAGCAAGGAACGGCCACCTTGGCGCCGGTCTTGTGCTGGCGGATGTTGATGTACATGACTTCGCGGAGCTGGATTTCCGGCTTGGTCTGCCCGGGGTTCTCAGGATCGGGGACATCGACGATGGTGCGCTTGGTGTAGGACTGGATGGCGTCGCGGGATATGTTGTTGTAGTCGGAGACGCGCTGGGCTGTCCAGCAGCCGACGAGGAAGATGTCGCGGGCTTCCTGATATCCCCTGGGCTTGCCTGAGAGGTCAACGGCGCAGAATTTCTTGAGGTCTTCTTTGGTTAGATAGATAGAGTCCACTTCCACGCGGGTGCCGCGGAAGCGTTTGTCCTTGAAGCGCTGGTTCTGGTTGTAGCCTTCGGACTCAGCGCAGCGGAGGATGCTCTTGAGGTTCTTGATGTGCTTGCCTACGGTGTTGATGGCGTAGTTGCGATCCTTCATCCACTCGGTGTACTTATAGTACATCGGCATGTCGATATCGTCGAAGTCGTAGGTCTTGTGGGTCTCTTTCTGGAAGGTCTTCCAGACGGTCATCGACTCCCGGAGGGATTTGGCCGTACCATAGGCGAAGTTGCTGCCCTTGTCGGTCTGACGGGCTCCGGAGAAGATCTGCTGGATGTAGAGGTCGATGTATTTGGAGAGGGTCATCCGCTTGGCCTCGGCTTCCGCCAGGCGGCGGGCTTCCTCCTGGCGCAGCTGCTCATCGCGCTCTTCGCGGTAGATGATTTCGTCGCAGATCTTGCGGACGTCATTTGTGGTGAGCGCTTTGCCTTCCCGAAGTCTGGAGTCGATGGCTGTCCGAATCTCTTCCGTCTTGGCGACTACGAAAGAACCGGACTCGCTCTGGGCGTAATTGGACCATGCGGCGCCGTTGCGGTTGAGCTTCCACTTCTCGGCCGGGACGTCGAGATCAATCTTGGTTCTGATGTTGATTTTGGGGTTCGGATGCTGGATCCGGATGTACAAAGGGACTAGTCCTTTGGACTCTTTGTTGAGCAGTACAAATGTGGTTGCCATAACTGATATGTTTAAATTTCGTACTGCAAAGATACAAAATAATCCCGAATAAGTGTACTGAAAATGTACTAAAAATCCCGAAAGTACACTATGGGGTGCCGAAAGGTGTTTTTCGTATTTACATTGATTATTAAATAGTTATGAAATTTTGCCTTCGGAAGGATAGGTTATTTTTTCGTCAAATGCGGTATCGTCCGCACCGCTTAAAGATGCCTTACAACCACTTGTAGGGCATCTTTTATTTTCAGTTTTCGCCAAAATGTACTGAGAATGTACTAAAAATCGGAGATGTACTGTTTTTCGCGATTTGCGGTCCCTTCCGCACCGCAAGCAGCTCTTCCGGGCAACTGGAGGAGCTGCTTTTGTTTTGTCTTTTTCCAAGGGTCAATCTACCAGTCCGGCTATGACGGCCGTGGTAAATCCTGCCTGCTCCATTGCATTGAGTCCGCGTATGGTAATGCCTCCGGGAGTCGTAACCCGGTCGATCTCGGCTTCAGGATGCGAGCCCCGCTCCTTTGCCAGGTCTACCGCGCCCTTCATTGTCTGGAACACAGCCTCTTGCGCCTCGTGAGGATAGAGGCCCAGCTGCACCCCTCCTTCCATTGCAGCACGTGCATAGCGCAAAGCGAAAGCCGTCCCGCAAGAAGCTACCATCATACCGGCATGGAGTCTCCTTTCATCAACAATCAAAGTCATTCCAACCAGGTCGAACAAAGCCTTAACCTCTTCATCAGCGCCTCCGATGACGGGAGAACAGAAAGTCATACTCTCCCCTATCTCGGCGGCCAGATTAGGAATGACGGTATATGCTGCTCGGACGCCGGAGCCCGACAGCCACGCGGCCATCTGCTCCGAAGGGATACCAGCCGCCATAGACAGAAAGAGCTTTCCGGAAAGCGCAGGAGCAATCTGCGAAATGACCTGCTGCACCAGCCAGGGTTTGACGCCAAGGATAATAATGTCAGCGCCCGAAGCAGCAGCGGCATTATCAAGAGAAGTACTTATGCCAAGAGCCGCATACTTTTCAAGGGTGGTTGAATGGGCCGCTGTAACGGTCAATTGAGCGGAAGCCCCGGCCCGAATCAGTCCTTTTGCCACGGCGCCGCCCATATTGCCGCATCCGATAATAGCTATTCTTTGGGAATCAATCGAGTTCATAGGCGCAAATATATCAAATCATTTTATTAGATTTGCGAAGTTGAAGCAGAAATAAACCTTAATATGAAACGGCTCTTTATACTTGGCATCCTCACCCTGACAGTCCTGGCAGCTGCATCCTGCACCGACCCGTTCGGTCTTCCTGTCACAGACACGTCGCTGACCTACACTACTTGGCGCTACAATGGCTACGACTTCATGAGCGACATTACTTTCATGGAAAACGGAAACATTTATCACCATGAGTATTATTACGACGACGGCACTTCCTGGGATTACCGCGGTTCTTACGGCTTTGATGGAGTTAACGGATCTGCAGTCCTTGATTGCTTCGACCAAAGAGAGCGCTTTGATTTCACAGTGTACGGCAACAGGCTCACCGTCGATTTTGAAGGCGAAAAGATAGTGCATGAACGGGTTGAATTTGTGTATCCTTATTAGATAAATGAGCCGCAGTTCACAAATCATACGCACCAGCGTTATCGGTATTGCCGCCAATGTGCTTCTGGCGGCGTTCAAGTCGGTCGTAGGCATTATTGCAGGCAGCGTCGCTATCGTGATGGATGCTGTGAATAACCTCAGCGATGCCCTTTCGAGCGTCATCACCATCATCGGCACCAAACTCTCACAGCGGCCCGCTGACCGCAAGCATCCCTTCGGTTTTGGGCGTATAGAATACTTCAGCGCCATTATCATTGCAGTCATCGTGCTGTCGGCCGGTATTTCATCGCTTATCGAGTCGGTAAAGAAGATCATAGAACCTACGCATCCGAGCTATACTACGGCAACCCTTATAGTTATTGTCGTGGCCATTGCCGTCAAGCTGGTGCTGGGATTCTACGTCAAGCGGAAGGGCAAGCAACTCAGCAGCGATGCGCTTGTAGCATCCGGTTCGGATGCATTGTTCGATGCGATCATCACCACCGCCACGCTTATATCGGCAGGTGTAATGCTCATCTGGCACTTCTCACTGGACGGAATCCTAGGCGCTTTGATCTCTCTTGTAATCATAAAAGCTGGTATCGAAATGCTGGCTTCGCCGGTGAATGAATTGCTTGGGGCCAGGGTTTCGCCCGATTTGGTTAAAGAGATCAAGAAAGAACTGATGGGTGTCGAGGGCGTCAAGGGCGTATTCGATATCATTCTGCACAATTACGGCCCGGACGTGATGATAGGCTCGCTCCACATCAGCGTGCCTGACAGCATGTCGGCGCATGAGATCCACATCCTGACACGCAAGATTTCGACAATGATCTTCGAGCGTCACGGTATTATCCTGACGGTAGGTATCTATGCCACGGCAACTCAGGACAGCACGCGTGCCGAGCTCCAGTCCAAGGTCATACAGACTCTTGCCGCCCACAAAGAGATAGTGCAGGTCCACGGTTTTCTATATTCCGAGAATGACCGCCTGCTTTCCGTAGATGTTGTGCCTGACATCTCTTCCCATGACGATACGGAGCTCAGGGAGAAGTTGACCGAAGAGATTCAAAAACTCTGTCCTGACCTGCAGGTAGTGATTGTAATCGATCATAACTACAGTGAATGACCGGCTGTTATTCAAATCATGTTCATAACTTTTGAGCTGATTTCTTGACTGGCATAGTTTATTTACTTACATTTGCATCCCGGTTAACTCTAATCGGGTTTTTTTATGTCCAATTGTTTGCAGGGAGCGAGCCTTCGTTTTGTCGGCTTGCAGCAAGAGACAAGTATATACGAACTGCACTCCGGTCAGTTCATCAATGACTATTTCATTCTCAGTCATTCCGGCACCCGGCAGCTGATGACATTCCCTGAAGTGGTGGGATACGATTCCTACCAGGCCATGCTTCCCGCCACTGTCGCCGCCCTTCGCCATCTGATCAATCAAGGCAAGGGCGGCGATGTCGATATACTGACCATACTCCGTGGCGGCCTGAACTATCCGGCCGAGGAAGCTTGCAGCATCAGCGGAATACGCGTGAGAGACATTCATTTTATCTCTTGCGAGCGCATAATCGAAGACCACATAATAACGGGCCTGGAAATCAAATACGAAAAGCTCCGTGTCAAGAATGACTGCACTCTTATCATCGGCGACATCATCGCCACCGGTGATACCCTGAGGCTCTGTCTTGACCAGGTTTTAGACCGCTTCCGCCGGAGAGGCGGCAGCATCAGGAGGATTATCTTCTTCACCATCGGCGGCACACGAGCCATCGACCTCATGGAAGAAAAGACACGTGAAATACGGCAGATCTTCCCCGGCTTTGAAGGCTTCCAATGCTTCTTCTACGAGGGAGTGTTCACGGTCTACGAAGACCAGGGCGCAAGCGGCATCAACGTACCCGATATAGATTTCGGATGGAAAGGCGGGGCCGTGGCCCCGGAATTCCGCCGTTTCGTAATGGACCATCCATACTCGCTGCTCGAAAAATGCATAATCTATGACGGGGGTGCCCGCCGCTATGAAATACCCGTTCACTTTCATGAGGTGCTCGAATACTGGGAGGGCCTGTGGGGCCGTGCAGAACGTATCGACCCGGTGGCTATGGTGGCAGAAAAACTGGGATACGATACTCCCCTGCCGCTTGGACAGTGGCTTGAGCTGAACCACTTTACCCAGCTCAATAATCCCGGCCTCCCCTCTCTGTACGAGGACGAAATGCACTTGCTTGAAAACGCCGCCGCACTGTCACTTGAAACTATAGCCATGCAACGCATCAACGCCATCAACACAATTTTACAGCAATATGAGTAAAGTAACAAAGACAGACGTCGACTACACAGGCATTCCGGTCGACAAAAACGGACGCAAGAGCAACATCAGCATGTTTATGGTGATGCTCGGTTTCACCTTCTTCTCCGCCAGCATGTGGGTTGGCCAGCAGCTGGCCGCCGGCCTTGATTGGCGCGGTTTCGTATGGGCGCTGATACTCGGTGGAGCTATTCTGGCTGCTTACACTGGCGCACTTGGCTGGATAGGAGCGGAGAGCGGAATGTCGCTGGACATGCTTTCACGCCAGAGCTTCGGTACCAAGGGCAGCTGGCTGCCGAGCGCCATGATCAGCTTTACCCAGACCGGATGGTTCGGCGTTGGTCTGGCAATGTTTGCGATTCCCGTCGCCAAGGAACTGATGGGCCTGGAAGTCACTCCCGATTCAATGCCCTGGCAAGGTTATCTACTGGTGGCTGTAGCCGGTATTCTTATGACTGCCAGCGCCTATTTCGGAATCAAGAGTCTGACAATCATCAGTTATATAGCAGTTCCTGCAGTGGCCATACTCGGCACTGTGGCAATGATTATGGCCGTGCGCCACGGAGACGCCGGCTTGGTGGAACAGTTTGCCAAAGGCACCAAAGACCTGGGCATCATTGCTGGTGCAGGACTTGTGGTAGGAAGCTTCGTATCGGGAGGAACGGCCACGCCAAACTTCACCCGCTTTGCCAAGAACGGTAAAGTGGGCTTAATCATCACCGTTATCGCTTTCTTCCTCGGCAACAGCCTGATGTTCCTCTTCGGTGCAGTTTCCAGCATCTATGTAGGCGGCAACGACATCTTCGAGGTGATGCTCAACCTTAATCTGTTCTACCTGGCGGTGCTTGTTCTCGGCCTGAACATCTGGACCACAAATGACAATGCCCTTTACACTGCCGGTCTCGGGCTTTCCAATATATTCGGACTGTCAAAGAAGACCATGGTCATCATTTCCGGCATCATAGGCACCGTGGCTGCCGTGTGGCTGTACTGGAACTTCTGCGGATGGCTCAACGTGCTCAACTGCACTCTGCCGCCGGTCGGCATTATCCTTATCCTCCATTACTTTACCCACAAGGGCAAAAAAGTCCAGGAAAAGGCCGTCAACTGGAGCGCTATAGTAGGTGTGGTAGCGGGCGCAGTGGTGGCCAATCTGCTGCACTGGGGCTTCGCATCCATCAACGGCATGGTGGTAGCAGCCCTCTGCTGGGGAGCGGGCGAATTGATAGCACGCAAGAAATAATCAGTCCAGAATCTGGCCGGCGGCGTTTTTGGTATCGACCTTTTCGATAATACGTTCCAGAATGCCGTCCTCGCTGAAGATAAATGTACGGCGAAGCGTTCCGAGCGTTGTTTTGCCGTACATTTTCTTTTCGCCCCAGGCACCGAAATCCTGAAGCATCCGGGTGCCGGTATCGGCCAGCAGACGGAACGGAAGCTCGTGCTTGGCGCGGAAGCCGCTATGTGATTTGGCGCTGTCTTTGCTCACTCCTACCACGTTATAGCCGGCAGCGGTAAGAGCAGCATAATTGTCGCGGAACGAGCAGGCTTCGGCCGTACATCCGGAGGTATTGTCTTTGGGATAGAAATAAATGATGGTTTTCTTGCCCTGGCCGATAAAGTCTGCCGAGCTTACCGTATTCCCGTCCTGGTCGAGCACTTCAAAGGACGGCATGGGATCTCCGATTTTCAACATATATGCTTGATTGTTAAGGTATGAATTGGACGCACACGGGTGCGCTTACTTGTATGCTCTTCCCCGTTGCGGCAAGCGCCCCGGAGTCTTTGTCTATACTGTATATCTGAATGCAGCCGCTGTCCCTGCAGGCGCAAAGAAGGTATGAGCCGTCGGGCGAAATGGCAAAATTGCGGGGGTGGATTCCGGTGGCCTGGAATGATTGGGGTTTAACCCTGCCGGTCTTGGGGTTAACTGAGAATACGGCTATACCGTCTTGCTTCAGGCGGTGGCTGGTGTAGAGGAAACGGCCGTCCGGGCTCAGGTGTAAGTCGGCGCTACCATGTCCCTCTCCGGGGTATGCGGTGAGGGTCTGGATGGGGGTCAGCTTTCCATTTTTGCCATACTTGAATACCACAAGCTTGTCCCCCAGCTCGCAGAGCAGGTATGCGAATCGGCCGTCTGAACTGAAAATCATGTGCCGTGGGCCGAACGTCTCGCGCCCTTTGTGTTGCCAGGCCACTTGCGGTTCTGCCAGTGTGGGGTCATTGTTGAAACGGTGGATGCAATCGTTCCCCAGATTGGCGGCAAAGATGTATTTGCCATCCGGCGAGAGAACGGCGCAGTGCATATGGGCGCCTTTCCGGCCATAGATGGCGGCGATGCTTTTAATATCGCCTTGATTTGTTAACCTGAATGATGTGAGCGTTCCTCCAGTATAGTTAGAACTGATAAGAGATTGGTTTGTAAGCAGCAGGTTGCAAGGGTCTTCACCGCCCGTGGGGATGGGGAAGCTTTGGCGGAGAGTTATGGTGTCATCGTTTATCGCGTAGGAACTTACACCCTGACGCCCGTCACTGAATTCGCTTACCGAGTAGGCTCCGTATGGGGCGGGGATGACAAAAGAAGGGTTGCCGGAGGGGGCTTCCGAGAGGAACTTCGTGTCGGCGGTAATGGAGTCAAATTCGTAAAGATATACCCCCTGGGATGCTGTTCCTTCGGTGTAAGTACCCACTAGAAGGCGTAGCGGCTGGGCCAGCAAGGAGCAGCTTGCGGAGAGCAGGATAATGATTGCTGAGATGCGTCTCATGACTTTTTATAATTATTGGCCCAAATGACGCCGATAAGGATGGCTGCGCAGCCAAGTGCCGAGGGCAGGGTTAATCTTTCTCCAAGCAGGGCCATAGCCGTAATCAGGGTGAAGACCGGGTTGAGATAGACGTAATTAGTGGATGTGACGTTACCCAGCTTGTCCATCACCAGGTTCCACAGGATGAAGCATACAAGCGAAGCTATCAGGCCAAGAAAGAGCAGATTGGTCCAGACGGGAGTTTGTGTGAGGATGGTTGGAGATAGCGAATCGCTGTAAGAACCCAGGAAAGGTAGGATTGTGAGCAGACCGTAAAAGAATACTTTTCGTGTGGCAGTGACGGGACCGTATTCTCTTGTCATCTCCCCCATGAACAGACTGTAAACCGCCCAGCAGAGTGCAGCACCTATGGCAAGCAAGTCCCCTACTGCCGAAAGTTGCAGTTTTGTGCCGTCAAATACCACTACCGCCATTCCCGCAAGGGCGAGCAGGGTGCCGCAGATAAGCGGAGCGCCGAGGCGGATATTCTCCAGTCCGTTTGCAAAGCGGCCTTTGCTCAGACGCTTGAAAATCAGCGTGAAGATTGCTGTAAACAGTGGCGCAGAGCAAACGAGGAATGCCACGTTGCAGGCCTGAGTATGTGCCAGCGCGGTGTTTTCAGTGAGGAAGTAGAAAGAGCCTCCGGAAATGCCCAGTAGGAGGAATACCAGTTCTTCCTTCCAGCCGAACCAAAGTTTGGAGGTCTGGCGTGTAAGAGCGATGTACAGCCATATTCCAGCGTAGGCAAGCGTAAAGCGGACGAAGAAAATTGCTACCGGATGCATGCCGGCGCCTATCAGTACTTTGGTACTGACAAATGTCACGCCCCACACTGCCACAACTGCAAGCGCGAGCAAATGATACCTAAGACGCCTTTCGCTCATTCGTTTAATCTACAAACTTCTTTCCGTCGCCCCAGGCTTTGCCTACTACATCGCCAATCGCCCTGTAGCTCATGGATGCTGCGTCGAAAACTATGGGCTGAAGTTTGGATAGATCAACCTTTCCCTCAGTAAGGATGCTTTCTGCGGCGCTCATGTTCACCACTTCGCCTACCAGGATTCCGTCGCCCCAGCTGACTACCTTGCATTCAAAGGTTAGAGGATATTCGTTTATAATAGGTGCGTCTATACTGGGGCTGGATGTGCTCATATCAAATTGATTTTTCCATAAAGATATAAAAAATCCGGCTCAAACTGCAAATCGCAGCCGGGCCGGATAATAAATAATCAAAAACCGCTGTTAGCTCACATCGGCGCGAGCCATAGAATCTTTGTAGTACTTCTGGTTGATGAATACGTCTTCCTTGTAAGGATTGATGTGGCGCTTCTTGGATACACAGATGATATAACCGAGAGCGACAGCGTTGGTTACAAGGGCCAGAGCGCTGATTATCACCATCATGGTAGGATTGGCAGCAACTACGGAAGGATCGACTGTGGTACCCACGATACCGTCAACTGCGGCCTGGCCACCGGCTGCATAAAGCTTCTCGATGGTAGCGACTCCCTCAGGATAAAGGACGGGAAGGGTTGCCCAGTTGAACCACTGCTGGCCGTTCTTGAAGGTCTCCTGGAAGAGAGGGAAAACCTGGGCGAACATGCACCAGATAGCGAGGGTGTTGGCACGGTTCTGGATCCAGCCGCCACGGTTCCACAGAAGAGCTGCGATGGTAGGAGCAAGCAGAAGTGCGATACCGCAATACCAGCTGTGGGTAGGCAGACAGTTGTAAGTGTAAGCAAAGTTCCAGATGTCGTAGATGACGATATAAACCCAGGTCATGTCGGCCCAGATCATATCCTTCTTATCCTTGGAAGGATACACGTTCCACCATGCGGTCATACAGAAGATGTTGAGCAGACCTGCGACACCGTTCATCACGTTGTGCCAGCCACCGTACTGCCATACGCCTTCGGAGGTGAGCCACCATTTGTTCCATCCCATTACCGCAGACTCGAAGTCGGAAACGCAGGCGATAAGGATGTTGATACCCACGATGATGAAGGGGAAAGGCTTGAACCAGTGCTTGGCACCGATGCCCCACTTATACTTGATCATCATGAAACCGATGCACCCTGCGGTGGCGGCATAAAGCTTGGCATAGTGGAACCAGCCCTGCATGTAAACATGTGTCTGATTCTCAAGAGCCCACAGTGCACCGCTCTTTACACCTACCCAGATGGCGATAAAATAAGCGGTGAGTGCAAGAGGAACAGCAAGGAATGTAACGACGCCGCCGAATTTGGTGCGGCGTGCAAATTCATTAAGGAGAATAAGGCCGAGGAGGACTACAATAAGCATTCCCCACTGTGCAAAGGCGTGCTCTCCGTAAACTTGAAAAAACATAATAAAAAGGTGTTAGAATAAATTGGTTATTTAGTTTGATATTGTACAGACTTTTTTCCTTTAAGGACTGCGTAAACGGCCCATACTGCGGTTACTACCACTGCCATAGGTACTCCAACGGCAAGCATTTCGTGCAGCATCACTTCCCATCCCCCGGTCTGGCCGAGGGCGGTGAAGAACGGGAAGCGCCAGCTCAGTTCTCCCGAAATGATGTGGTCGATGATGAGCATGACCGTGCCGCCCCAGAGCATCTTCTCAAGAGTGGGCACATGGTGTTTGAGCGCCGGTGCATCGGCCCTGCCGATAGATGAAGAATTGACTTTTCGATAGATGGAGACAGCTACCGCCTCTACCATCGGAACAATAAAACAACACATAATTATGTAACTTCTATTTCTTTGATTTCAACTTCGTTCCCTTGAAGCAGCCAGGTCTTGTCGCTGCCGCAGTGAGGGCATTTTTTGCCGAACTTTACTGTAGGATACTGCTCCCCGCAACTGTCGCAATGGGTGATGGCGGGGACAGTGAGGATCTTAAGCTCGCAGCCCTTTAGCATTTCTTCTTTATCCGCGGCCCAGCGCCAGCAGTCGGTGAGGTACTCGGGTACTATGGTCGATACCTCACCGATATTCATCACAACGGCGGAGACGTGCTCCACTCCGTTCTGCTCGGCGGCTTCCTTTACGTCGCGGATAATGTAGAAAACTATTCCCAGCTCGTGCATTTACTTCTTCTTGAACAAAATCTTGCCGGTACGCTTGATCATATAAGGCAAGATGCCGTCAAACTTATTCTCGGAAGTGCGCATGTGGCTAGCCTCGGGATGTACGCGATAAAGATGGATGGCGTCGAATCCGCACTTGGTGGTGCACACACCGCAGCCAATGCAGCGGTTCTCGTCCACCACGGAAGCGCCGCAGGAGAGGCAACGGGCGGTCTCTTTGCGAACCTGTTCTTCGGTAAGCGTATTGTGATACTCGCGGAACGGGTCTTTGCGAGGCGTGACGCCCGGATCCTGGCGGGAAGAATTGTCGTATGACTCTACCAGTATATCGCTCTTGTCCAACTCGATAAAGTCACGCCTGTTGCGTCCGATCGTCATATGGCCGTGCTGCACGAAGCGGTGCAGGCTCTCGGCGGCCTCCTTGCCTGCTGCAATGGCATCTATAGCGAACTTTGGCCCGGTGAAAACATCACCGCCCACAAAGATGTCAGGCTCTGCGGTCTGGTAAGTAAGTTTGTCGGCTACAGGATAAACGCCGCGGAAGAACTCGACACGGGTGTCTTTGAGAAGGTCTTTGAGTACAACGGTCTGGCCAATTGCAAAAATGACAAGATCAGCATCCAGCGTGATGAGCTGCGACTCGTCGTACTCGGGAGCGAATTTGTGTTCGGCGTTGAACACGGATGTGCACTTCTTGAACACGATTCCGCTCACATGGTCCTCGCCAAGCACCTCCTTGGGGCCCCAGCCGGGATTGATGACCACGCCGTCCTCGCGGGCTTCCGCCCTTTCTTCCAGCGAGGCGGGCATGATATCTTCAGTCTCCAGTGAGAGCATGGTAACTTCGGAAGCGCCGCTTCGCTTGGCTACGCGCGCCGCGTCAATAGCCACGTTGCCGCCGCCGACTACCACCACCTTGCCTTCGACCTTAACCGAGCCGGTATTGGCTCCGTGCAGGAAATCTATGGCCGTAACAGTCCCGGGCAGAGTTTCTCCGGCAATGCCCGGAAGGCGCCCGCCCTGGCAGCCTATGGCAACGTAGAAGCCTTTGTAGCCTTGCTCGCGGAGCTGGGCTATCGTGACGTCTTTTCCGACCTCCACACCGGTCCTTATGTCAACTCCGATCTCTTTCATAATGTCGATTTCGGCAGCGATGACATCTTTCTCCAGCTTGTATGAAGGGATGCCGTAGCGGAGCATTCCGCCCGGTTCTTCGTTCTTCTCGAACACTGTGGGCTTGTAACCCATGGTAGCCAGGTAATAAGCGCAGCTGAGGCCGGCGGGACCGCCGCCGATAATGGCGATCTTCTCT
>JAEEGK010008338.1_pt1 | contig 24469 bp, 9 predicted proteins | sample 8958771 | NCBI WGS metagenome assembly JAEEGK01 (sample SAMN16246547, study PRJNA631951) | gut metagenome | biome: gut microbiome; feature: rumen; material: SC-attached | host: Bos | place: Iran: Karaj | collected 2018-10
AAAAAAAAAAAAAAAAAAAAAAAAAAAAAAAAAAAAAAAAAAAAAAAAAAAAAAGAAAAAAAAAAAAAAAAAGAAAATAAAGAGGAAAAAGATGATAAAAAATTAAAAAAAGATGAACATAAATCACATAATAAAAATGAAGAAAATAAAAAAGAAAAATCAAATGAAAAAGATAAAGAAGATGATAAAGAAGATGATAAATCTCATGAAAAAAATAAAGAAAAGAAATCTAATTTAAAAAAGGAAAAAAAGAAAAAAGAAGAAAAATCTCATGACAAAAATGATGATAAAAAAGAAGAAAAAGAAAAAAATAAAAAAGATGAAAAATCACATAACAAAAACAACGACAAAAAAGAAAAAGAAGAAGATAAATCAAATAAAAAAGACAAAAAAGAAAAAGAAAAAGAAAAAGAAGAAGATAAATCAAATAAAAAAGATAAAAAAGAAAAAGAAAAAGAAAAAGAAGAAGATAAATCAAATAAAAAAGACAAAAAAGAAGAAAAAACAAAAGACAAAAAAGAAAAAGAAAAATCAAAAGAGAAAGACAAAAAAGAAAAAAAAGAAAAAAAATCAAATTCAAAAGAAAATGAATCAATAATAAACATTTCAGATTACGAATACCCACATCCAGATGACGAAAAATATGACTACATAGCAATTTTATCAACAAATGACATTCACGGAGCATATTATCCTCAAACAATAAATGGTACAACTCCATATTCATATGGTGGAGTTGAATATTTATCAAAATATATTACAATAATGAGAAATGAATGGAAAGATAAATTTTTATGGTTAGATGGAGGTGATATATTCCAAGGAGGAATTGAATCATCTTTATCACATGGTGACATTATGACTGATTTTATGAATACTATGCAATGTAATGCTTCTACTGTTGGAAATCATGAATGGGATTATGGACAAGATTTTTTAATTAGACAAATGGGAAGATCTCATTTTCCTTATATTGTTGATAATATGCTTAATACTACTTCAAATAAAACACTTTTCTTACCTAATCAAGTTATTACTAAAATATTTGAATTTGGTAAAATTAAAATTGGTGTTATTGGAATTACTACAATTACTACACCACAAACAACTTTTGGTGATTTACATGGAATTAAATTTTTAGATTATTCAGATATTATAATAAGAGAAGCTAAAGAATTAAGAAAAAAAACAAATTCAGTTATATTACTTTCTCATGCAGGAATGAAATGTTTAAAAGATGGTGATAAGAAATTAAAATTACAAATATGGACTGAGAAATCAAAACAAAATGAATGTAATCCAGAAGATGAAATTTATATATTATTACATGCTTTACCAGAACATACAGTTGATGCTGTTGTTGCAGCACATAAACATGATGTTACTCATCATTGGATTAATGGTACTCCTGTTTATAGTAGTTTAAATAATGCTGTTTATAGTCAAATTATGTATCTTCCATTTGATAAGAAAACTGGTCAATTAATTAGAGAAGAAATTAAAATTGAATCACCACTTCCAGTATGTGAAAAAATATTTGAAAGTACAAGAAGATGTACACCAATGTCTCCAAAAGAAGTTTCTAAATTAGGAAAATTAAGTAAATTTTCATTCCATGGAACTATAATTGAAAAAGAACCATTATTAAAAAATGTTTCAGAAAAATATTGGCCAAAATATAATAATTTCTTAACATCAATAATAACAAAGAGTAATGATGTACTTCAAATGAATAAAAATTCAGAAAATTCATTAGGTAATTTATATTGTGATATAATGAGAAGATCAACTGGAGCTGATGTATCAATATTAAATTCAGGAGCTTTTAGAAATACATGGAATCCAGGTCAAATTAGTCTTGCAAATATTTTTGGAATGAGTCCCTTTGAAACTAGAATTGTAACTGTTGAAATGACTGGAGCAGAATTATTAAAAATGTTAGAACAAACTGAAGGAGGAAAATATGGATTTTATCCAACAAGTGGTTTGAGATTATTAGTTACTTTAGAACCTAAGAAAAAATTATATTATGCTAAATTATTTGATGGTTTATATGAATATCCTATTGAAAATAATAAAACTTATGTTGTTGCTACTACTGATTTTGATATTCCTTATGGAGGAGATGATTTTGCTGATGTTATGAAATGGTATAAACCTAGAAATTTGAAATATTATGATGTTGTTAGAAATGTTATTATTGATTATTTAAAAAGAGTTGCTACTATTAAAGATAAACAATTTGTAAGAACTAGTCTTCCAAGAATGAGAATTGTTAATAAAGTAGATTTAAATGTTCCTCCTGGTGATATTGGTTCTATTGATGATTTTAATAAAAAAGGTAAGAAAAGTAAAAAAGAAAAAAAGGTTAAAAATAAAAAATAAAAAAAATAATATAATTTAAAATGAATTATTTAAAATTTTAATTTATTTCATTAGATTTATATTAAATTATATTTACGAATTATAGAAATAAAATTAGAAAGTATTATTTTCTCATCTCCTCCAATATTACAAAGATAATCCATTTTACCTAAAAGTAAAAAAATCTCAACTTTATCATTTTCATTAATATCTTTATTTTCTCTAATAAAATAAGTTAATTGATCAATTAAATCAACCATAGCAAAACCATTTTGAATTCTCATATCATTTAATTCTTGAAATATTTTCCCAAAATTACCTTTTCTATTACAAACTTGAATAAACATTCTAAATTGACTTGGAGTAGGTAACCCAGCACAAGCATAAACAGCATTTTCATCAATAATAGAATTACTAGAAGCCATAAAAGTAGCTTCAAGTAAATTTAAAATTTTTCTCATATCACCTTTAGCAATTTCAACAATTTTATAAAGTGTATCATCACTATTATAATTAATATTTTCTTTAGAGCAAATATCTTTTAATCTCATAATACATTGTTCCTTTTTTAAAGGACTAAATCTAAATCTCATACAACGACTTTGAATAGCCATATTAATTTTATTAACTTGATTACAAATTAAACAAAATCTTGAATTTTTAGTATATTTCTCCATAATTCTCCTTAAAGCATTTTGAGCATCACTTGTCATCATATCAGCTTCATCTAAAATAACTAATTTAAACATATTAAAATTATTTCCATTATTAATATTCATATTATTAAATGAACCTAAGGCGCCACAAAAATCTTTTATTTTATTTCTTACTACTTGAATTCCTCTATCATCAGAAGCATTTAATTCTAATATCATATTTTTATATATATCACCATATAATTGACGAGCTAATGCTAATGCACATGTTGTTTTACCTGTTCCTGGAGGACCATAAAAAAGAAAATGTGGTATACTTTTCTGTGATATGAAACGAGATATTGTTGATAATATTTCTTCGTGTGATATTATTTCTGTTACTGATGATGGACGATATTTTTCTACAAAAGGTAATGAAGAATTTTTTGATTGAATTTGTTGGTTTTCATTTGTATCATCACGCATTTCTATGTCATACATTTTTTTTTTTTTTTTTCTTTGGAGGGGAATTTTTTATATTTTTTAAATTTAATTATTATTTAAAGTTTTTTTAATTTATTTTTTTTTTATATAAATCAATTTTTATATTTTATGGGTTTTAATTTTAAAAATTATAACATTTGTAAAAAAAAATAATTTAATTTAAATTAGGAAATTTTGATGGGATGTTGTATTGAACCATCAAACAATGTAAAAATAATATTATCATTTTTTAAAGACAAAAACTATTTGTCAAGTTAATGTTGATAAAATAGAAAACAAAGAATTTTCAAATTTAATTTCAAAAAAAGAAACAATAGAAAAAGAAAAAAGCAAAAATTTTGAATTATCAAAAAGTCCAGTTCATGAATATGAAATGCCATTAAATGACAATATAAATGAAAGTCAATTTTCTATATTTTCAAATCAAAAAATGATTAAAAATAAAAAAGAAAATGAAAATGAAATCCATCAAAAAATAAAAGGGAAATTAGAAACAGTAAGAGAAGTTAATAGTGAATTTTCAAATAGAAGAATTGAAAGTAAAAAACCATCAAATTATAATAAACAACTTTCAAAAAATTCTTCAAATACAGAAAAAATTGATTCTGAAAGATGTGTTGAAAATTATGATAAAAAAACATTTCAATTAATGAAATCTTTTCTTAAAAAAAATAATTATAATACTAATGAATATTTTAGAGCCAATAGTTGTTATAATTTTATTGAACATAAAAGTTCCTTTTTTATGAAACATTCTGAAAACAACTCAGAAGATGATTTTAAAATAAAAGTAAAGAAAAACTCATGAAATAATTTAAAAATAATTTTTTTTGAAATTAATTTCAATTCTATTATTAAATTGTGAAGTATTTATAGATTATTATATAAAATTATAAAAATTATATTGATGTGAATGTAATAAATTATTTTTAATAAATTATTAATTTTTTTATCTGAGTTATAAAACAAATACATAATTTAAATTTACCTTTAATATGGATTTATTAAATACAATAAAATAAAAATTAAATAACAAAAAATTAGACTTTTTTAACTTTATTAATTATTTTAATAATATCTTCAGCATCTCTCTTATCATTAAAATTAATAACTTTAACTCTTCCATTATACATTTCCAAATTAATAGCATATTCATATTCTTTCTCAACAATAGAACATTTCTTAACACCATTTAAATAAACTTTATTTAAAACATCTTTAAAATGTTTTAAAACAATAACCATAACATCACTTACAATAATATACTCTTCCATATTATTAATAAACATTTTACCATAAATTTTCCTAGAATTTTCTAACTGTAAATAATGATTTTGAATACTAATTTCTAAATTTTTCCCTTCAACTTTAATAAAAATTTTTTTATCATCTCTATGTTCCATTTTATCATATTCACAAATAGGTAAACTATAACTTAAAATTCTAGGAGCTCTAAATCTAACAAAATTAATTTTATGTTTTAATAAATCTGAATTAGAAATACCTTTAGAAATATTAGTCCCAACAGTTAAAACAGAACTTAAAGGTGAAAAAGCAGCACCTAAAAAACCTTTACCAACACCTTTAAAAAATCCAATAAAACCTTCATTAACAGTTCCTTCATATGGTAATATTACAATTCCAGTAATTCCTCTTTTAATTTCATTAAAACCTCTTTTTAAACCTAAAAAAGTACCATTAATTAAACCATTTGGTTCTTCTTCTCTTCTTTCATATTCATTATTTTGTATATTTGAATTTCCTGATATTATTTTTGTTACTTCTAATAATGATCCTGTTATTTTTGAAAAAGAATCACTTGTTCCTCCTAATATATTTGATAAGAGGGATGATACTCCTTTTTGTATTCCTTTACCAAAGTATTTTGGTCCTTTTAAAAATGCTTTTCTTGGTTCATTAAATAATTCGAAAAATCCTGTTCCTATTGAACCTAATAATTTTACTGGATTTCCTATTATGTCTATTCCACCTATTATTTTGTATAATTGGAATAATAATTCATGGAAGTAATGATCATATATTTTTGGATAAATTGTTGAAAAACTTGAAAATATATGTGAGATTATTATTTCGTTAAATTTAAATGATGTATCTGTTATTGATGTTAAAGTTGTTGAAAATGATGTTATTAAACGAGATAAGATTGTTGGAAGTTTTGAATATTTTAGGTAAGTTTTATCTAAACGGAATGTTATTGTTATGTATATTGAACTTATATTTAAAAATTGAATTGCTTCTGAGTTAATTATTTTGTTTTCTTGGAGTAATTTTTCTTTTGGTGAGTCTATTTTTGTTGTTAAATTTTCTTCATTTAAATTTATTGAATCTGAATGTTCTAATAAACCATATGAATCCATTAAATCATTTATTAATGATAATATTTGATTTAAAATAAAATGATCTATTTTTAAATCTAAAGGTTGTATTATTAATTCAATAGAAGGATAACTTATATTTGGTTCTGAATTTATATATGTTTTTGATTCTTGATATATACATAATTGAATAAATGGAATCAATATTTCATTATAATTTGATTCTATTAATTGTTTCTCAGTTGAAGGAAGAATTTGTTGAATTGGTGCTAAAATAACTTTAAATGAATTATCTAAACAATAATCTATTTGTATATTTTTACATTTGAATACTATATTATCAAATATTTCAGAATTTTTATTTATCCTAATTTTAGAAATATTTTTTTTTCTAAATATTATTCCATAAAATGATATATATAATATTTCCTTTGGATCTTGATTAATTACACTTATACCAAGTCCTTTTAATTTCATTGAAAATTTATAACCTGAATATTGCAAAAAAGTATATACTAATTTTTCTCTTGCTTTGTCTAAAATATCTGAATTATCTATAAAATCAATAATAATACTTTTAGTTAAATTAGAATTTGTTGGTGTTGATTTAATTTTATATTTTCCATTATCAACTTTAATAATTTTTGTCTCAAATTCATTAAATGAAAAATCATAATATTTTTTATTAATATTAAATGATATTTTATCAATTAATATAGATTCAGGAACAATAAAAGGAATTTCAGTATTTTCAGGAATTATAATTTTATTATTATCATTATAAATAACTTCTATTTGTTTATTTGTATTATTTATAATATTTGATATAGGATATATAATAGAAGTAAATAATATATAAATTATTCCTTGATTATATGTTTGAATGACACATCTAATTGGAATATAATGTGATTTATTTAAAGAAAATATTGTCTCTTTTAAATTTTCATCTTTAATTTGATTTGGTTCTATTTTAATTGAAAGATCATATTTTCCTGGATTTTCAATATCAAAACATTGAGAAAATTCTTTTCCAATACCTATTTTAAATAATGAATTATTTTCATTTTTTAAAGTAATAATTTCTTCTTTATTATTCTCTAAACTATTTTCTTTATCATCTTTATTTTCTTTATATAATAAATCTATTCCAAGATTATTAATAAAAGTATATCTATTTTCAAAAATTATTATTGTTGTTTTTTCATAAATATAAGATGATTTAATTAATACACCAATTGGGAAATAATTATTATTATTATTATTTTTTAATTTTAAAACAAAATCAACTTCAATTGTATCTAATTGGAATTTTTCACTCCAATTACTATTATTTATTTTAATAATAATATTTGGTTTTAATTGTAATGAATTTACAGGAACAATTTTCTTTGGTTCAATTTTTGAAATTACATCTTCTAAATTTCTGTCAAATATTGAACTTGCTTCATTTTTAATAGAAATTAGCTCATTTGTTCTATTTACAAAAATATAATCAAAGTAAAAAATTACATTAATACTATTTAATTTAAAATTTATCAAATTGAATAATTTTGAATTGAAATATTTTAAAGGAGGATTTTCTTCAAATTCAACTCTAATAAATATATCTTTTTCTAAATTAGTAAATAAAATAGAATATTTATTTTCATTATCATTTTTAATTAATTTTGAACAACTTAAATTGTGATTATCATATTTAATTTTTAAATTAGTTTTCTTAAAAATCTCAACTAAACTTTCTTTTTTATGAATTTGACAATATAAAGACATTTTCAAAGTTGGTTCAATTATATTATTTTCCCATTTCATTTGAAAAGGAGTTTTATTATTTATTGTAATTGTTGGAGTTAAAACAATATGTATTAATTCTATTGTATCTTTTTCATTATCATTTGTTTTTAAAATTTGTATATCAACAGAAATAGAAGAATCATCTTTAAATATTAAATTATCTTGAATTTCTTTTGGTTTATTTATATCCTTAAATAAAATTGCTAAATTATCTTCATATTGTATATAAATTTTTTTATCTTTTAATATAAACCATTTTAAAGGAATTGATGCATTTTCATCTGATTTTAATGTTAGTAAATCATGTTCACTATTTGTTAAAGTTACTTCATCATGTTTTAAATAATTATGTATTTTCACAGTTGATGTAAATAATATACATTTACATAATTCATCATTTATGTAACTTGATACTGAAATAAATAATTTTTTTCCATTATAATCTATTGAATAATTTTTAACTTGATTATGATTAAAGTTAAAAAAATTAATTGATTTATTTTTTTCTAAACAAAATGATATTGTTGTATCAAATGAATTATCATTTTTATAAATTACATTATATTTTTTTAAATCTTTCTCAGTAAACTTTTTTTCATTTTCTATTGGAATAATTTCTGCATTTTCATTATTATCAAAATTAACATTTATTAATATACCTGTATCATTTATAATTTTCAAAATATTTTTTCCATGTATTCCTGTAATAGTTTTTGTAATATAAATATTATTTTCATTCTCATAATTAATATTATAAATTTTATTATATTTATCTGTTAAAGTTTTTATTGTTTTCAAAATATTACATGAAATATTTATATTAAACATATTATTTGATGTAATTTCAATTCTCTGTCTCATTCTCTTAATAATTTGTATTAAATTAAAGTTTAAAGAATATGGTTCAATAAAACTTTCCCATTGATTAATCATTGAATTAAAATATTCCATTTTTAGAGAAAAACCACATTTAATAAATTGAAATAAATTTTTAGGGTCATATTTTTCAATTGGATATTTTTTTCCAGAAATCATTTCAATTAAAGAATAAGAAAAGTTTGTACTATCTTTAGGATCATTATTTGATAAATAAACTAAACTCATATTTGATAAATGTAAATTAATTAAACTTTTATATTGTCCACTTTTATAATCACAAATATCAAATTTAATATCACTAATACTTCCATTTATTTCTTGACATATAGAATAATTATCTAAATTACTAATGATATTAGTAACTTTTTGTTTATTTAACTCTAATGAAATTTGTCCATCTTCTGTAATTGATTTTCTTAAAATATTTTGAGTTGTAATTGAAGAATATTCTTCATAAAATTTACTTAAATAAATATTCATTATTGAAAAGAATTTTAAAGAAGAAGATAAATGAAAGAAATTGACAATAAATGTAAATGGAGTTGTTAAAATATCAATTCTAGTTAAATTTATTTTTTTTGTATGATCAAGTGAACTTTTTAATTTTATAGTTATTGCATAATCATTTAATATATTATCAAAATTGAATCCTTCAAATTTTGACATTTCAATATAATCATCTATAAAATGATAAATATCAGTTGAACCATTTGTAATTGAAAATGATAATTCAGATTCATTTATTGAATAATTAGTTTGTACTAATTGATATTTTTGATATATATTTTCAAATTTTGAATTAGATAACATTATCATATTAATATGATATTTAAAAAAGAATACTTGAGTATTTGATTTATTTGGTTCAATTGGAAAAATAATATCAACATGTTTCATTTCAAATATTATTTCACTTTTAAATTCAAATTTTTCTATTTTTATATCTTTTTTATCATTTTGAAGTTGAATTATAGGTTTTACATCTTCTAAATTTAATTTTTTTGTTAATTTTTTTCTTGAAAATTTTCTAACTTTAACATCTTTAAATAAACCTTTAGGCATAATTTCTTCAATAGATAATTCACCTAATTGTTGTTTTAATTCTTGTCCTTTTAAAATATTTTGACTTTCATTATAAATATTTAAATAATACATAGAATATTGATACATTCTTGTAATAGATGATAAATTTGGAGAAAAGAAACATTCATCTATAATTATTTTCATATTTGATGAATTATTTATATTATTTGATATATATGATATATTTATAGTATATTCATTATTTTTTGCATTATCATTTATTGAGGTTTGAAGTTTTTCTGATATTTTAAATTTGTTTTCTTTTATATCAGTTGAAATTGATGTTCCAAATATACAATTAAATTCAGTGTTTAAATAAGCTTGTTTGTCTCCATTTTCTAATATTTCATAATCATTATCATATAAGTAAATATTTCCTAATTGAATTGTAGATTCCCTTTTATCATTTAATATTAAAACATTTGTGTTAAAATTGTTAAAAATTAAAGACATAAATGTTTTATTTCTTTCAAAATCTTTATCTTTTATATTCTCTATTATTTTCTCTTCATTTACAGTTAAACTTTTAAAAATATTTATTTTAAATAAACCAAATTTTAAACTCACTTTCATTGAATATAATATTTCTTCTTTTTTTTCTTCTTTTTCTATTTGTTCATTTTCTTTTATTTCTTCTTTACTTTCTTTTTTATTAATATCTTTTTTCATTTCTTGTATTATTTTCTTTTCATCTCTACTTAAACTATAATTTAATTTATTATCATTTTCTTTATCTTTATCTTTTAATTGTTTTTGAATAAGAGTAATTATACTTTGTTCTTTTGTGATATTTTCAAGATAAAGAATTAATAAAAGAATCTGTTCTTCATTAATTTGAAAAGTAATATTATCTAAATCAATATCAACTAATGTATCATCAAAATTTTTATTTTTATTTTCTATAATCATACTATATTTAATATTAAAATTAGTTTTAGTAATAATTTCATTACCATTTGGTTTAGATTTAAAATCATAAGAATGTTGAGTTCCCATTATTATATTAGATAAATTAATATTATAATTATCAAATAATAAACTTTTATCTTTCATATTAATATAATCTTTTTTAGAATCCATTCTCGGTGGAAGTTCAGATTTAATTAAAATATCACCTATTGAAAAATATAATATATCATTATTATTTTCTTCAAGAAAATTCACAGGTAAAATTAAAATAGGAGTTTTAAAATTAAAATTCAAATCTACATTTGTATGATCATCACTTCCTAATAATATTATATTTGAATAACCTTTTTTAATATATTTTTTTACTTCTTCACTTGCATTTAATGCTATTTTATTTATATCAACACTTTCAAATGGTTTTAATAAAATTGTTTGAATATAATTTACATAAAACATATTTCCTAATATATATAATTGTTTTTCATTTATAATATCTAATTTAAAATTTGATTTTTCAAAAGTTGGATTATTCTCAAATATTATTGATAATATATTTTTTCCTCCTTTTTCTTCTGAAAATAATATTTTTTTAAAATGAATATTTTTTGAACAATATTGATATATTGATATATCACCTAAAATTAATGAAATCCATTGACTTTTTGTTTTTATTTTTGCTTCAAAACTAAAATTATCTGTTGCAAATTTAATTAAAGGTTTATTTTTTTCTTCAAATATTGTAACTAAACTTTTAACAATTGAATATTTAAAATGAAATATAAGAAAATCTTTAGATGATAATTTTTCATTCGATTTTTGAATTTCAACAATTTGATTTAGAAAACTTTCTTTTGATGCTTTTTCTTTTTCTTCTTTTAAAAGTCTTTTTCTTTCTTCTTTTAATTTATTTATATCATCTTCTCTTGAACTAAAAAAATACCATGAATTTTCTGCATCTTGGATTTTTTCTTCAATTTTACTAACTGAATTTAAATATTCTATTTTTATTTTACATAATTCTCTCATATTTTTAATATTATCATAACTTACTTTATCTTCTAATTTATTTAAAGCTTTTTCAAATTGTTTATTTTTTTCTTCATCTTTATAATTTCCTATATATTTTGTTTTATAATAATTTAAATATGTATCAATATATTCTGCTATTTCTTTTTCTGTGAAATTTTTAGTATAATATTCTTTCTCTAAACCTTTTTGATAATAATCTTTTAATTCTAAATAATTTTTTTCTCCTATTAAAGCATTTATTTGTGTTATTTGAATTGAAAAAGAAAAATTTTGTAATTGAATATCAATATAATATCTTGGAGATAAATTTTTTTCATATTTTTCATTCATTGATAATTTTATATCAAGAATTAAATTATATAAAATATAAAAATGAGATTCATAATTTTTACTATAAATATTTAATTCACTCATACAATAAGCATATAAATTAAGTGAATCTTTTAAATATTGTTTTAAATCATTATCAATTTTTTTTAATTCATTTTTTGAGATTTTATTTTGATAATTTAAATCATTTTTAGATTCAAAATAATCTAAAAAAATAGAAAATCCATTAACTCTAATTCTCTTATATTGAATATCACTTTCTTCAATATTATAATCAATATTTTTATCATTAAAATCTTCAAGTGTACTAAAATATGAAACTTTTTTAAGAGAAATACCAATATTAAAAGGTTTAGAATAACTAACTTCATCTTCAAAAATTAAAAAAAAATTTTGAGAAATAATTTGAATATTATTTATAATTTGTTGTACATAACCAGGAGATTCATTTATTAATTGATTAACTTGAATAGTAAATTCTTCTTCATTTTTTAATTTATCTTTTTTATTTTCTTCCATTAATTTAATTTGTTCTTTTTTTGATAAATTATTAACATTTTTTTGTCTTGCATGAAGGAAAACATTTTCTATTTCTAATTTAATAGGATATAAATAAAATCTTGGTAATGATAAAGTTGCTTTTATTTTTCCAATATAACCATCCACTAATTCTAAATAAGGAAGATTTAATGTTTCAAAAATGCTTTTTTTAAATTTAATATTATTTAATTCTACTGTACCATTCCATAAATCTGCTTGAGTTTCTTCTGCATTTATTTCAAGGAATTGAGATAAATAATTATCAACAAAATAATTTATTATTGAACTTGTCATATTATTTTTTTATTAATTATTCTGTATTAATTTTAATAAATTAATTTTATTATATAAATATAATACTAAAAAAAAATTTATTTATAAACAAATATACATACAAATTTATATTTTTTTTCATTATACTGGTAAACCAAAATATATTCCACTTACTGATTTATATTGATTTAATGTTGATAATCTAAATTGTTTATGTGCTGAAATTCTTGGTTTGAATCTACTTAAACATAATAAAACAATTTCTGAATCATTTTTTAATTTTTCTTTTTTATTATTTAAATTTCGATTTAAACATTTTTGTCTATATTTTTTTATCTTAATTACACGATCTAAATTAGAATATTCAATTTCATTTATTGGATTTATTGATATATATTCTTCATTATTTAAACTTCTTATTTTAGAAAATAATTTTAAATTATTGTTTAATCTTTCTTTTGATAACTTATTATAATAATTATCTTTTATTTTTTTCATATCACTTTGAGAATAAGATCTTTTATTATTATAATCATCATCATTTACTTGATGAGTTAAATTATAATAAAAAGTATCTCTATCAATATCTGCAATTACCACATTTTGGCTTTTTTCATATACACTTTTCATTCTTTCTTTATTAATTTGTTCATATGTCATTTCACTAATTTGTAATTTCTTTTTTGCCAAATCTGAATTTTGATTAAATTCACTCATATAATAATCATTAATTAAAAAACGATTTAATTTTGCAGTTGATGTAAATAATTGTAATTTTTTTTCACCTTTATCTTTAAATTCTTTTTGTATTTCATCTTGATATATATTTCTTTTGTCTTTAACATTTATATAATTTTCTCTTTCTGATTGTTTAGTTATTCCTAATTTATCAGTTAATTCATTTAATTCATTTAATACATTTTTTAGTTTTAATTTACCTCCTTTTTTTATATCTTTGCTTGTTTTTTTTATTTTACTTATATTATTAGATGAAGAAATTAATTCATTACTTAAATTTCTTCTTGTTGAAATTGTAGTATTAAATGGAATAAATTTATTTTTTTTTATAGAACTTCTTAAAAATCTTCTTTTTAATTTCTTTTTTATTAAATCAATATCTAAATCATTACTACTCATTTTTTTTACTTTTGATAATTTTTCTAAATTTGAATATTCATGATTTATTTTTAATACATCATTATTGACTGAAGATATTGATAAAGCTTGAGATCTTTTTTTATTTGATTTTGCTAACTTTGTATTTAATAGTTTATTTGATTCAATATTTATTAAACTTCTTCTTAATAAATAACCTTTTTCACCAACTGAATCCAAAATTTCCATTATTTACTTTAAATTATTAATATTTTTTTCAATAAATTAAAGTAAAATTTAATTTCTTATAGAAAATAAGGAAATATTAATAAAAAATTTTTATTAATTTATTTTAAAAGATTTTTATATATAATAATTTTAAAAGAATTTATTTTGATTTTTTCTTTTCAATTCTATCAAGAAGTAATACTGAATATTTTTCTAATAATCTTTCCATTGTAGGATCATTAGACTCATTTCCTAATCTAACTCTAACTTTATCTAATAAATTTTCCAAATTATTTTCTAAATTTGTTAATTCAGACTTATTCAATTTATATACATCAATATTATTTAAATTATTATTTAATTGATCTTTAACATCAACATTAACAATATAACTAAATTTATTAACTTTATCAATTTTTTTAATTGGTTCTTTCTTATTTTTGATTATTTTAAAATTATTATTAATAATTGTAAATTTATTAGGAGGAATTTTTCTAGAAGAAGAAACACTATTAATATCAAAATTACTTTGAGTAATTGTCATATTTCTAACAAAAGATTGTTGAATTTGACTTTGAGAATTAACTATAATTTTATTATCAAAACTTTTTTTTGAAGCATCAACATTAGTAATATTTTCAGGAATATTTTCAATATCTTCTTTAATTTGTTCTTTTAATTCATTTTCTTCTTGATTATTCATATTTAAATTTGAAAATTTATTATTATTATCTAAAACTTGTTCTCTTTCTTCTTTTCTTCCACCATCTCCACCTATCAATTTATCTGATAAATTTATTTCATCTAAATTTATTGGTTCTGTTAAAATATTCTTATCTTCTTTTAATTTTTTATCTTCTTCATTATTATCATTATTTAATTTTATTTCATTATCATCAAATTTATCTTTATTAATTTCTGTTTCTTCATTTTCATTTTGAATTGGTTTATTTTCTTCTTTTTCTTTTTTTAATATATTTTTCATATAAGTATCAGCTAAACTAATTCTATTTTTTTTTAAAATATTTTCATTACTTCCAACTTGTGTTAAACCATTTTCAAATATTTTACTTCTTGACAAATAATTTATATCATTTTTATTATTATTTATATTATTTTTTACTCCATTATTATTTTCATTTTCTTCATCATCATAATCTTGTGGTTTTTCTTCTTTTAATTCAATTAACGGTTTTTCAATAACTTCTTTTTTATCTTCTTTTTGATTTTTTTTCCTTTCTTTATAAAATGAATCTAATAATTTCAAATCTTCAATAGTCATTTCTTCACTTTTTTGAAATTTATCAATTAAATATTTAACATGTTCTTTTTTACTATTATTAGTATCATTTTCCATAAATTTCTGAAGAAATCTTAATTTATTATTAATTTTATTTTTCTCTTCAGTAGAATTAATTAAATTATTATCTTTAGAAATATTATTCATATATTCTTGTGATAATTTATAAAAATAAATATAACCTTCTACACTAGTAGCAATTAAATAATTATCATCCATTAAAAAAGTTAAAGCAGAAATACTTTCAGCAGTTTGAATTTTAGTTAATAAAGAACCATTATGTAATGCTCTAATTCTAATATTTTTATCATTATTTGATGTTGCAAAAATTAAACCTTTTGAATCACAAGAAACTCTAAAATTATCTAAAGACTTATCTCCTTTATTAACTTGGAAATGTTTATGTACTATACAAGTACTTGTTTTCCATATTGTAATTCTTCCATTATGACCTGATATTATTTTATTTATTGGTTGACAATTTGTTAAATTATATGTTTTTAAATTTAAATCTCCTTTTATTTTCTGTATTGTAATTAATGAATTATTACCAATTGAATAAAATGTTATTGTTGAATTCTTTTCACCAGTAACTAATTTAACTTTTTTATTTTTATCAACACAGAAAATTGCACTTACAATAGGAGAACTTAATTTTTCTACAAAATGTTTATTATCATCAATTGATAAATTTAAACCATTTGTAATATCAATTATACTTATTAAAGAATCAGCACCTCCAGAAACAAAATAAACTTTATTTTTTTCAGTATCTTTAATCATATCAATTGAATTAACTTGACCTGAATGAATTGGAATTTCTTGAACTAATTTAAAATTACTTAAAGAATAAATATAAACATTTCCTATATTATCACCAATTGCAACATAATTTTTATCAGGTGAAAATTTAATACTTTTTAAACTTATAATATCATCTGATTCATTATTATTTTTATCATCATCTTCTCCAATTAATTTACTATTTGATATTTTTAAATGAGAATAATTTTCACCAATATAAAATATTTGTCTAATATATTTTGAATAAGGAATTCTTTTTGGATTTTGATGATTATTATTTTCTATAAAATCATCTAATTTAAAATTCCAATAAATTGCAGTTGAATCATCACCAGCTGTAATTAACTTTAAAATATTATTTTCAGAATCAACATCATAATCCATACAAATAATACTTCCAAAATGAAAAATATAACTTCTATAAATTGAACAAGTTTTATCTGAATTTATATCCCATATAAATAAAGCTTTATCTGAATAAATTGTTATTAATTTATTATAAAATATATTATATTGTATTGCAATTATATCAGCAAAAACATTATTTGGTGATTTTTGATTTAATTCAACTACTTTTCCAAAAGAATATAATTTATTTATTGAAGTATAATGTTGTAATGTTTCTGCATTAAATAATCTTATAATTCCATCACCACATCCACATCCAATATATTTATTATCATATATACAAAGTGATAATCCAATTGGACTTTTTAAATTAACCCATCTATTTAATGATAAAGAATTTGGTTTCATTTCTACTAAATAACAATCACTTGTTAAAAAAAATATTTTTTTTTTATTTGAATCATTTAATGGGAATATAATAGTTGATATAAAAACTCTATCATTTAATTTTGATAAGTCTACCATATGTTTACTTATTCCTGATTTACCTGAAGAAGGGTTTTCTAATAATTTTTCATAATTATATATTTTTATAAATTTATTTCCACATAAAACCATAAATTCATCACAGACATCACAAGATAATATTTGTCTATTATATTTTGTTGAAAATATTACTTCTTTTTTTTCTAAATCATATATATTAATTACTTTATCATTTTTATCTCCAATTGATAAAATATAATTATCATCATGAAAAAATAAAACTTTATCTATTCCATATTTATGATATTTATATGAACAAAAATATGAATGTGATTCTTCATAATTTTCATAATTTATTTCATAAATTGATACTTCTCCATTTTTACAATTTCCTTCTCCTGTTGCAATTAATTTACCATTTTTACTAAATTCAACACAAGATAATATTTTATTATTTGGATTTTTTAAAAAGGATACTTCTTCATCTTTTTCCATATCATAAAAAACTAAATATGGTCCTGTTACCCATGACATTAAACCATTTTTTGAATTTTGAGATATTGAAAAATTATTTTTCACACCTAAACCAAAAACTTTATATAAAGAATATAATTCATTCCTTGGATAACTATCATGAGATTTCTCTTGATTTGCCATTTTTAAATATCAAAATTAAAATTTTTAAATTATAATTAAAAAAAATGAAAAAAAGTGAATTTTATATAATAAAATAATTTATTTTAATTTAAATATTTTATTATTAAATAACTTAATATAACTATAATAAAAAACCCTAAATAAGTTTTAACAAAACTAAAAAAGGAAATATACTTCCCTTTAATTAAAAGCATCCACCAAATACTAATCATATTATATTCATTATAATTATTATAATTTAAAGTATTTAAAACATAAGCACAATGACTATGACAATTATTAAAACATAAATTATGATTTTCCATACTAAATCTTTCATCTCCTTTATCAATAGCATTATCCCATTCATTAATTTCTCTATCATTAGGAGTTAATTGAACATATTTAGTTGGATTTCCAAAAGCCATATTATCAATTCCAACATAATTTGATCCTGCAAAATCATGTATTATTCCATTACTTGTACAAATTCCAGTATGTCCTATAAATGGTATCATATAAGTTAACATTGGAATTGGTGTCCATACTATACAATAAGGAAATCTATCATTTTGAATATCAATTTTAAATGGATCTTTTATTTTATTTTCATTTGTTTTTTGATTTATTGTTTCTTTTTCTGAGGAATCATTTATACTTAATGGAGAATAATTTGGAATACTTATTGGAATTGATATTTCTTTTTGTGTTGGAATTTTTTCATTTATTTTTTCTTCTTCTTTCATTTTTTTTTATTTTTTTTTTAAATTTAGTTTTATTTTTTTGGTTTTTTATGGATAAAAAAAAATTTGAATTACCAAAATGTGATTATATTTTCTTTGATATTGCAGCTAATTTATGTAGTGAACAATTTCAAGGTATATATCATGATAAAAAATATCATGAAACTGATATTGATGAAGTAATAGAAAGAGCAGATAAAATGGGAGTTAAAAAAATGTTATTTGCAGCAGGTGATTTTGAAGATACAAAAGTATCATATAATTTATCTCAAAAAAATTCTAATTATTATATTACAAGTGGAATTCATCCTTGTAGAACAAGTGATACTCTTAAATTATTTAATAATGATATTCAATCAATTTTTAAAAATTTAGATGATTTAATTAATAAATATAAAGATAAAATTATTGCAGTTGGTGAATGTGGTTTAGATTATGATTTATTACATTATTCATGTAAAGAAGATCAATTAAAATTATTTTCTCCTCATTTTAATTTAGCAGAAAAATATAATTTACCAATGTATTTTCATGATAGAAATTCAAATAATGAATTTTATAATATTATAAAAGAAAATAGAAATAAATTTAAAAAAGGAATTGTTCATTCTTTTACTGGAAATGAAGATGAATTAAATAAATATTTAAGTTTAGATTTATTTATTGGAGTTACTGGAGCATCATTTAAAACTAAAGATAATATTGAAGTTGTTAAAAAAATTCCAATTGATAAATTATTAATTGAAACTGATGCACCTTATTGTGAAATTAGAACTACAAGTCCTGCTTTTAAATTACTTGAAACAATATTTAAAAATAGATTAAAAAAGGAAAAAATGAAAAAAGGTTTTATGTGTAAAGAAAGAAATGAACCTTGTTCAATGATTCAAATACTTGAAGCATTAAGTAAAATAAGAGAAATGGATAAAAAAGAATTAAGTGAAATTTGTTATAAAAACAGTTTAGAATTTTTTAATATAAAAGAATAAATATATTAATTAATAGATAATAAAAATAAAATTATTTTTTAATTTCTTTTGATTAAATTTAATTTTCATTATTTTTTGAAATAATTCAAAAAAAATGGGAAATTTAAATGAAATAGATAAAATAGAAGAATTAAGAAACAACACAAAAATAAATAAAAAAGAAAAAAAAAAGATAAAAATAAAAAACCAAGATCCAATATATAAATTTCTTCATTATCAAGGAAGTATCCAAAGAATAAGTTTAATACCAACATCACCTCAAATAAAAGAAATGCTTCTTGAAAATAAATATCAATATAAATATAGATTTGAATTACCACCACAAGAAGAAATTGACAGAATGGCATTTGAAGATAAAGTATCAATATTTAAAACTTCATTACATAAATTAAAAGTTGATTGGAGAACTGGAGCAGAACATTTAGATATAAATAGAGATGATATTATTAATTTATCAATTAATCAATTTAATGCTATTGATCCTTATAGAGAATTAAAAATTAATTTTAATGGTGAAGTTAATTTAGATGCTGGTGGTTTAATTAGAGAATGGTTAACTGTTATTTTTAAAGAATTAGAAAGTGAAAAAGAAAAATTGTTTGAAAAAGCTGATACAATGGATTATTCTATTAAATTAAAAAATGAATTAAATGTTTCTCAAAGAAATATTGAAATTTTTAATTTTATTGGTAAAATTATGGCAAAGGCTTTATTAGAAAATTTAACTGTTAATACTTGTTTTAATAAATATATTTATAAAATTATTTTAGATGAAAAAATTGAATTTAAAGAATTAATTTTTATTGATCAATCATTATATCATTCACTTGAAAAAATGAAAGAAATGGAAAATATTGAAGATTTAGAAATATATTTTAATATTGAATATAAGAATTCAAAAGGAGAAATTATTTCAGAGGATTTAATAACAAATGGTAAAAATATAAAAGTAAAAAAACAAAATATAGATTTTTATATTGAACAAAGGATAAATAATTTGATATGGAAAAATAGAATATTATTAAATGAAATAAAAAAAGGATTATTTTCAATAATCCCAGAAAACTTAATAAAAATTTTCACAGCCGAACAATTTGAATTATTATTAAATGGAACACCATTTATAGATGTAGAAGATTGGAGAGTAAATACAACATATAATGGTTATTTTACAAATGATAAAATAATAATGGATTTCTGGGATATAATAATTGAATTACCACAAGATAAATTAGCAAGATTACTTCAATTTTGTACTGGAAGTTCAAGAGTACCAATTGGAGGATTTAGATCTTTAGAATCTAATAGAGGGAATAAAAGTCCTTTTTGTATTACTAAAGTTGAATATGAAAAAAATGGACAAAATTTTATTAGAGCTCATACTTGCTTTAATAGATTAAATTTACCTAATTTTCCAACTAAAGAAGAATTACAAAATGGTATTAATTATATTTTAGAAAATGAGATTCTTGGTTTTGGAATTGATTAATTAATTAATTTATTTTTTTTAAATTAAAGGTATTTTAATATTATTTTTATTAATATTTTTAAAATAGGAATGATTAAATATATTATAAATGGATGAAAGAAATATTAAAAGTGAAATTATAAGTTTTCCTAAATATTATAAATATTCAGTTTCTGATGATGAAGTAGATGAACCTTATGATGAGGAAGATATAATTTTTTTTCATCATTTTTATAAAACAAGAAAATTTGAAATAAAAGAAAATATAGATTTAATACCATTATTTAATAATTTATCAAAAAATGAATTTTCAAATAATACAATAATTGATGATAATGAAATTATAAATATAAAAATTGACCAAACTTTAAATATATTAAATTCAAAAATAATAAAATTTTTAACATATAAAGATACAAAGTTTAATTCTACATTTATGGAAAATTTGTATTCATATGTAAATCAAATAGGTTTTGAAAATGCAGTAGGTTATTTATTTCCATTAATAAAAGATCTATCATTTAAAGATTCAGTAGACCCAATTATAATAATATCTTTTTTAAAAAATTTAGATAAATTACTTGATTTTCTTTTAAAAAAAGAAAATAAAGAAAAAGGATATTCAATAATAATGACTTATATAATACCATTTATACAACAAATTTTTTACTCAAGAGAAAATGATATTAAATTATTAAATGAAGCAGCAAATTCATTTAAATTAATAATTAAAATATCAAATGATGATGATAAGGTAAAATTAATTAGATTTCTTATAAATTTATCTCAAAATAATTCAAATATTACAATACAAAAATTGTCAATTGAAATTTTTAATTCAATTTCAGAATCAATAGGTTATTATTATACTGAATCTTTTATTGTTTCTCAAATTATTGCTTTTTCTGAAGATACAAGATATGAAATAAGATTATGTTGTATTAATAATTTAGTTAATATTTGTAATGTTATTTCATATAATTGTTTTATTAATAAAATTTTTCCTTGTTATTCAAATTTAATAAATGATAATAATTGGGAAATTAGAAAAAAATGTATTGATATTATACCATCATTATATAAAATTTGTAAAAATGATTTAATATATGAAAAAAAAATTATAGATTTATTTTTAAATAAAATTCATGATAATAATCAAAAGGTAAAAAATTCTTGTTTAGAAATCTTGAGTGAATTCCTTAATTATCTTCAAATACCAAAAATGGGAAAAAATAATATTTATTTATTAATTAATTTTTATATTAATGAAAGTTTAGAAATTGAGAAATTTTATGAAGATAATTGTACTTTAATACAAAAAAATGTTGTTAATTTTCCAAGTATATTATTTGCTTTTAGTAAACTAAATTCAATTGAAATATGGGAACTTATGAAAAATGTTTATTTATCATTTTTTGATTTTAATTATTTTGAAATACAATTAAGTATCACTTCTTCTTTTCCTGAAATTTCTAAAATTATTGGAATACATAAAAGTGAAATTGATATTGCTCCTAAGATATTAAATTTATATGAAAATAGTGATTTAGAAATTAAAAATAATATTATTTTTCATCTTCCTGAATATTTATCAAGTATAAATGATAAAAATATAAAATTCAATTTTTTATTTTGTTTTGCTTTTAGGAATAGAAAATGGAGAGAGCAAATTAAATTTGTTAAAGTTTTAGGTAAATTAATTGATATATATGAAGTTGAAGTTTTAGATAAAAATATCTTTCCAAATATTTTAGAATTATGTTTTGACTCATTTAATAAAGTAAGAAAAAAATCAATTAAAGAGTTATCAAAATATTTATATAAATATTGTAATATTAATGATAATTATAAAAATAATGCTTTAATTATTTTAGATTGTTTTGGAAATTGTACTCATTATCATTATAGACAATTATTTATTTATTTAACATGGAAATTTTTTTCTGATGAAAATTTATTTATGGAACATATATATGAATTATTTAATAATTTATCATTTGATAAAATTGATAATGTAAGAATTACACAAGCAAAATTTTTAAGTAAATATATAAAAAAAGGAAAGGATGAATATAAATGGATTATAAATAATAAAAAAATTCAAGAAATAATTTATAGATTTAAAAATGATAAAGTCAAAGAAGTTAAAGATTATATGAAAGATTTTAAAATAAAAGAAGATTTTTCAAATTTTCAATTTGATAATAAAATGAATTTAATTAATATAAAATTTACTAATAGAATGGGGATATTATATGATATATATAAAATTGAATCTATATATTTTGGTGAAAAATGCTAACAAATGAATCAAAAAAAGATGATTATTATTTATCTTATTTTTAAGTTGAATAAATGATATTTAAATTAGAATTTAAAAATAATAGAATCAGTCAAAAGGGGAATTTAAGGGAAATTAATATTAAATTTATTTTATTTATAAGCTTTTAATTGTTTATTTGTTTATCTTGTTTTTAACAATGAAAAATGTATTATCAAATGATTTCACATTTTCTTTTTTATTTTTTGTAATTTTCAGAAGTAATTATTTTAACATAAATATCTTTGTTTAATTGCCTTTTTCATCAATTTATTCCAATCTTTTCTTTAAAATCTTCAAATTTTTTGTTTTCCTATTTTGTTTAAAAATCATGTTTAGTTTTCCTCAATATTATAAAATTTATTCTTTATCAAAATTTATTTTTTCTTCTTTTTCTTTTTTTGTCATCACTTTGATTTATTTTATCTTTATAATTTATAACACTGAAACAAAAATGAATTAATTTTTCTTTTTCCTCAAAATACAATATTTCATGTAATATTAAAAAATTTTTTTTTCTTTAAAACTTTTTTAAATGTTTATATATGATTTTGAAATAAAAAATAATTCTTTTATTAAATTAAAATAAAATAAAAATTAAAAAAATTGTCTTAATTGTTATATCTATATGTTATTATTTTTATTTATTTACCCTTTTTTTTAAATTGAGTTTTGAATTTAAAAAATAAAAAAAAATTAAAAATAAAATGATTAAAGGCATTCTTGAAGAATAATAATTATTCTCCCAAAAAGAAGAATCATGACAATATCTGAAATGAAAGCTTTCATTTATGAAATTGTTACATTCATCTAACATCATAATATATTCAAAATTCTGACAACCTGAATTAAATGAACTATTTATTTCGTTTGAACATTCAAATTTTAAATTAGTTTCATTATAAGTTTTTCTCTTACAATCCTTAAGAGAAGAGCAATCTGTAACTTTGCTAAAATAATCGGGACAAAGATACACAGTATTTGAATTTGGGGTGTTACCTAAATAAACAACCTCAATGATATTATTATTTTCACTTTTTGGAATAATTGATGTCTCTATATAAGTAAAACTAATCTTATTATTTAATTCATGTTCAGCTTTTTTTATTAATTTTCCTAAATTACTTGAACTTTCTTCTATTTCATAATCTCCATTTGAAATATTTTCATTGAAAAAACAACTTATATATGCCAGTAGATTGCATGTTTCTTTTTTACATGTTCCATAATATTGTTCACTTGGAATATAATCAGGATTAACTTCTATTATACAATTTAATCCAATTCTTTCATTGTTATTTTTTGCATATATATTATTATTATATGTTTCTGATTCAACAGAATAATATTCTCCTTTATTAATAATATAAGAAAAT